>Ga0256407_10002663_pt1 | contig 33498 bp, 31 predicted proteins | sample RumenRJG_04DNA_FD_193489 | JGI IMG/M metagenome (GOLD analysis project Ga0256407, IMG submission 193489) | Bovine rumen microbial communities from Lethbridge, Alberta, Canada - RJG_04 | ecosystem: Host-associated > Mammals > Digestive system > Stomach > Rumen | place: Canada: Alberta...
CCATAAAGAAACGATACTGGAGTTTCTTGGAGTTTAATTTTATAGCACATATAATCTCCATTTCTATATTTATACCGCTGCAATGGCCTTCCCTCGTGTATAGGAGAACGTGGAGCTATGGTAATAGATGTTTGTACCCTACTTCCATCTATTCTGTTGATTGCATGCCACACTTCGACCTTTTGGTTGAAGATTTCTGGATCTTACGAAATGGATGACCTCTATGATGATATCCAATATATGGCGCATGGTCTTATCGTCCGTGCCAATATCGTAGAGGAGATGGCAGAAAATCTTTCTTTGGTAGTTAAATCTTAAAAAGATTTCATACCTTTGCCAACAAATTCGACGACGATGGAACAGAAATTCAACAACAATCGATTGGACTTGCAGATGCTACGTGAGTTCTGCGAGCGGGAGGGTGAAGAAATCGCTTACCGCAAGGGTGACCAACTGGAGCGCGAGGGAGACCCAGCACGGAGGTTCGCTTTTGCCAATGAAGGATGTTTCAAATAAGTAAAATATGGCATGAGTGACGACAAAGCACATATCATGTGGTTCTCGTTTGAGGGTGAGTTCGTGTGCGACTACCCCACATTTCTCTATGGTCGTCCGTCACAGGCCACAATTGAGGCGATAGTGTTCTGCCTTGTACTGAGTGCGACCCAAATGGTCGGTGCAGTAGTAATACACCTTTTTCCATTCTGTGTCGGGGTTTGCCGTACCTCTCTCGTCGTCGGAAATGTCAGTATCGGAGGGAATCATGCCGATATAGAAGGATAAAGCAGGTTTCTTTATACATATTACCATAGTTAATTATCGCTTTATTTATATCTTTCAATACTTAAGACTTTTGCATCGGTTTTTTTTAGATAAACAATGGTTGAACCGTGTTTGTGACGGGGAGTTCTACTTTCAATGGAGGATGTTACAGTCCATATCAGGCTATCCGAAAGTTTTACTTTAAGGGGGAAATGACATTTTTCTTTTGTAACGGCCTCAATAACTGCCCTGCCAATTATTGCTGCTGTTTTTGCATCTGGAACCATTCCATTTTCATTGCTATAGACAAAGTTCATATAATCATTTGAGTTTGTCGTATTATCTTCCTGCAGCCTCCTCTCTTCAATAAATTGTCGAGCATTATCTATTTGAGGATTATCGTCAATCTCTTCAATCCAAGATACAGGGTTTTCCCCCTGTTTACAACTATTTGTTAAGCCTAACAAAAAGAAAATAGTAATTATAGAATACTTATTCATAATCATTTGTTATTATTTTTCTCCAAATTTTTAAATAATCAGCAGGTGTTATGGAATTGTTTTCATAATTGCTATCCACATTGTTTAGACGTTGAGGATCTCTGTAATCACTAGGCATATCGTTACTAATTATCGTTACTCTTCCTGTAGAAGGATCATATTATTGTAAAGATCCATTAGGGGTGACCAAATATGCTTCCACTCCAGTAGCATTGGAAATACCAATGTCTGAAGTACCACTTACATTCATAACCTCTTGCTTTGACTGTAACTTTTTGTCTTTGCGCAAACCAGAGAATTCATTGTTTCTATAATCAAGTTTATAATTACCATGTGTATGGATATCAGCAACAAGAGGATGTCCGATAGGAGGATCACTTGGCACAACCTCATCTATCTTTCCGATATTTGGAATAGAGTAAGAATACCCCTTTTCTCCTTTTCTATTGTAAACCACATAGATACTAGAACCATATTCTCTTCCTTCACGAATGGAATTGTCGTTAAAGAAAAGCCCGAAATTTATTGCTGCGGCATTCATTGTCTTGAAGAAATCTCCTGGAGCCAATCCAAATGGGTCAATCAATCTCACAGGATTTCCCATGCAATACGCATAGCTGCTTACTCCCGGGTACTTCAGCTGCATGGGGTCTGGGCTGAGCCAGATGCCAAGCCTCGGGGCGAGGTAGCGTGCGCCAAAGTAGTAGTTGCCCGTCTCTGCGTCAAGCTCCTTGCCGGAGAAGAGGAAGTCGGAATGGTAGTACGAGCTATTCCGCTCGTCCTTGAACACCTCGCCAGTAGGCAGGAACATCAGCCGCTCGGTGACATGTGAATGATGGTTTATTCTCTCCATAGCGTTACTCATGGGTATGCGGTTGCAAAGTTACGAACTATTTCCATTCCCTCCAAGCTTTTCCGCGATTATTTTCAGGGGTGGTTACATTGTTAATTTTTCCTGCATCCCTTTGTCTATGGGGCTTGCAGGCATGAAAGCGCAGGATTGATGACGGCAAAATATAACCAAGATTATATATGATTCAACAACCGACATTGTATTCCAGACACTTAGTGCGTCCGAGGTACATAGTCGGTACAAGAGCACTGTGATTTGCCTTTTAGAAGGACTAATCTTTCAGGCAACCTAATGGTATAATCTTGACTCCATCCAGACGGGTGTATGCCATCTGACCACCCGTAAGTATTATCAACAGATCTGGTTCACGGATGGGCATCTGCTTCTCTTTCTCATTATGCTCACGGATAAGTCTCTTCAATTCCAAGAGATGGCTTGCACCTTCCTCTATCTCGTTGCTTCCTAATTTACACTCTACCAAAGCATAGCGCCCATCTTCAAGATGCAATACGAAATCGGCTTCCAGACCATATCGATCATGATAATAAGACACATGACTATATAACCCTTGTGTATAGGCTTTCATGTCACGCACACACATCTGCTCGAAAATAAATCCGAATGTTTTCAGTTGTGTGGTCAATGCTTCTGGTGTCAGTCCAAGAAGAGCCACAGCTATTGACGGGTCGCAGAATCCGCGTTTTGGTGAACTTCGGATAACAGTTTTACTGCGTATCGCCGGGCACCAAGCATCGATGTCTTGAATGACAAACAGACGTTCAAGAGCGTTCACATAATCATTGAACGTGTCAATGCTGCATTCTATTTCTTCAGATGACACCACATCGGCAAGCATGGTGGTCTTTTTGGCAAGTGATGAAATGTTACGTGCATACGACCGCAGTATCATCATGGCAAGTTTCTCATTGCGACGTTTGCCATCTATTCGGGAAATATCTTCGCTACAAACGGTGCGGACATAGTTGCGGGCTATCAACAACTTGGCTTTTTCCGAACGTGCCATGAGGAATCCTGGCCATCCTCCACGGCATGCAGCAAAAATCAAGTCCTCAATGCTCATCTTTGAATGACATCCGTCTATGTCGTAATTGGGATTGTCGAACAACTCCAACAGGGACACTTCGCCTGTTGATTCTCTCGATTCCCAAAGGCTCATGGGCAACATGTTCATTTTGGCAATGCGACCATTTCCCGAATGATGAATCTGCGACTTGTCAACGGCATTAGATCCTGTGAGGATGAATTGTCCCGGTTGGCCGCGTTTGTCAACCATCGTGCGGACAGCATCCCATAGGACAGGGGCATCCTGCCATTCGTCAATCAATCTTGGAGTGTCGCCGCGAAGCAACAAAGAAGGCTTAGACATTGCAGTAGCTAAGTATTCATCACGCATGTCCGTGTCTTGCATCCTAATGGCACTTTGGGCAGCCTGTTCGGCAGTAGTCGTCTTACCACACCATTTCGGACCTTCTATCAATACGGCACCAAAGGCATCAAGAAGGTCTTGAAGCATGATGTCTGCTGTTCTGCTGAGATATTCCATATATTTGTTCTTTAATCTGGCTGCAAAGATAATGCAAATATTTGGATTGCACAAGAAAATCTTAGTTTTTGAGGTATTTCATTCGGTGTTTTTGATGTATTTTAATCTATTTGTTTGATAATTCTCATTCCCTAACATGAAACGTTACCACTTGCCCGTGGGAGCCTTGGGGTTGCGCTTGTTCGTGAGGTTCAGCACCAGGCCAGCGTTCAGGAAGGTGATGTCATAGCTCGCCGAGGCATAGATGCCCAGCGAAGAAGTAAACATGTATGTGGCACCGCCTTCCACGCCGTAGACATACGTTTTCTTCCTGTCTGTGCTATAGTCCGAAAGACTGCCGAGGCGAATACCGAAATAGGCACGGGCGAAGAGGTCCAGACGGGCTGCAGGCGTGTAGTGATAGGAGACGAGCGGACCAAAGCCCAGCCAATGGTTAGACGCCGTGCGCTCTTGAGTCTCGCTCACCTCATTGCCTTCCTCGTCGGTACTGAGCCACAGCGTCTCAGTGTACTTGCGCTTAAAGCCACCGTATTTGACAAAACAGCCATAGCCGAAGGCACCGAAACGCTCCGTTTCCTTCCAACAGCTCTCGCTGAAGAGCGAGATAGTGGGCATGCTCAGACTTTCATGCTCGCTGAACCAGCTACCGTTCTCCATGAAACCGGCACCCAGACTGAAGACCTTCGTTCCATTGCGGAACACGATGTCGTAGTCGCTCTTGCCCAAAGATTCCTGTGCTGACGACTCCATGACGACAGCCATCATGGCAACCACGCAGGCCGCCTTGCAAAACAACTTCTTCATGATATATAACATTTTAAGTGATTACTGTTCCGATAGAATGCTGTCCAGCACCTGCAGCATCGACTCCGGATTGTCGGCTGCCGCATGGCGGTCGAAATCGTCGCTGTCGAAAAACGCCTGCATCGCAGGGAACGAGACGAAGGGCTGGCGCAGAAAGCTCTTCCGCTTCGGAGTCATCATGTCGGTGTAATAGATGCGCACGAAGTCTTCGCCCACCAACTTGTAGTAGAAGCGGAACACCTCATAGACAATCGTCTGACGACCAGTAAACGTAGAGAAGCGGCAAGTGCCGATATATCCTTTCACCCGTCGGCCGTCATAACTCTCGCGCATCATGACAGGCACGGGACTGTAAGCCTCATACGCCCCGCTGTCGTTCTTACTGATGAACTCCGGGCGCCACACAATCTCACGTGGGTCCTCCTCGGAAGGAGGATATACCAGTTTCTCGATGTCCTCGGAGTTATACGTCTTGAACTTCCCTCTCGGCGTGGCTCCTATGCCCACGCTTGTCGCCTCGAAATTGAGGCTCGTGCGGATGAAGCCGTCCACTATCGAGCCGTCGCGCAGATATAGCTGCACGTGGTAGCTTGTATCGTCTTTCTTCTGTTTCTTGTCGGCCGAGGCTGTCCCCGCGAGGATGAACAGCACCGCGGCCAACAAAGAAAACCGAAGCATAAAGTCTTTTCTCATGAGCTTATAATCTTCTAACAAAAATTATGCGTTGTAACAACTCTTATCCTTACGTGAGGGAAAATCACGGTATAGCTTCTCCTGGTAGCGTTATATAATGTTCAAAGCTATCTTTGTTTAGTTTATATACCCTCATGCTGTCCGGTAGATATACAATACTTTCATCATCGTAAAACGGTCTATTATTTGCCATTATGTCGTATGGGTTGATTTCCGCTTCAATATAAGATTTTGAAAAGAAATCTGAGAAAACATATTTTTTCATTCTACTTATTATAAAGAAGCAGATAGAGTTACTTATAATGCAGCCTTTGATTTCTTGAGAATTAATCCTAATATCTTTTATGATGTCAAAGTTATCTTTTGTTTCATAAATTTTTAACCATAGACAGCCACCTGCTTCCTCAAGACAAATCATGTAAATTCTTGGTATGTGGAGATTGCCAGTAAAGCCGCATACTTCTTTGACAATACCATACAGAGAAGCATTATTGGCAGCATAAACATCTATCGTAGGACACGACGAAAGTACCCTATATTCCTTTGTTTCTTTGGGACGGCAACAACTTATGGCTAAAAGTGACAAAAAGCAAATTGCTGTTTTTAAAGTATTCATTGTTTAGACCTCCTTCCAAAAACAACGACCTCACCAATCTGACCAGATGTAGATTTGGGAGTGTACAGATGATATTTATTCTTATCATAAATGTAAAATTGAGCCAACGGAAAACGAGAATGAGCTTTGGTCACAAATTTCTTATCACCAGCTGATACCGTGAAATTTCCATACTCATGACTATGAATGTTGCTGACAATAATGCTATTGGGCATGTGAGTCCAAGGGTCATAATCATTAGAAATGTCATCAAATAGTTTCACCATACCGACCTCAGTCCCATAATCATGTGACGTAGATAATATACTTGAATATCCGCTTCGTGAATGAACGTTTGTTATTGACCATTCCACATCTGTGTTTTTTGCGGCAAACTCAAAAAACGAAGCAGCCATTCTGGTATCTTGCGTCTGATAAAAATCAACATTATATTCAGACACTTTGTTCCCATTCAAATTCATAACGCTTCTCCCTTTTAGAACTTCGTGTCTGCTTCTGTCAATAAAGGATTTGTCGACAATGAAGCCATTGCTATAATCGATACTTCCACTATTTGATGTAGGATAGACTCTATGGAAGTCATCCTTTGTTTGTTTTATGATTGACATGTTACCTTCTCTGTCTAATTGGTAATCATCCATGCCCATCAGATCAATTCTGTTCAATGGATTGTTATGGCAGAATGAATAGCTGCTGACTCCCGGGTACTTCAGCTCCATCGGGTCGCACGTGGGCCACTGATAGTATTTCGGCATGTAGTACCTTGCACCATAATACAGAAGGCCCGTCTCAGAATCCAGTTCTTTCCCGTTGAACTTGAAGGGGAGTACCGGGTCGCTACTGCTTGCCATCAAATCCACGAATTCCTCGCCGTAGGGCAGGTACTCCGTGGCATGACATAAGGTTGTTCCTCGGCCGGTCACAAGGTTCGTGCTGCCCAAGTGGTCAGTATGATAGAAGAACGAAAGATTCTCCACCGGGGAGGTTCTCTGTTCAGGTTCACCAATTGAATCCGTTTCTTCTGATTCTGAGTCCCTGTTCCCCATGACCACCACCGTTCCCGTGTTGTTGGGCGGCACACAGCCGTTCCAGTAGCCCGGTCGATTAAACGGATAGTCGTAGTTGTTCATGTCTTTATTACTATATTTTATTGCAAAGATTGCATTATTGTCTGATAGATACGCCTCTTGTCAGATATACAAGCGGTTGCAAAGATAGACAGTTTTTGCGACAGCGCCAAACTTTTCGGCAAGTATTTTTCGGCGTGGTTATATTGTTAATTTTGTGTTAAAGCCCTTTATAAATGGGCTATCTGGAACATTTAAGGCCTGCTTCCAACTGCTGAAATGTAACCATCCTGTTAGGCCATATCATGCCGCTGAAGCTCTTTCAGTCGATGGCGGTAGGCCTTGATGGAGGATGGCGACACGCAGAAGATCTCTTCCATCTCATTGGGTGTCTTGCCTAATTCTGTGAGAATGAGAAAACTCTGAAGGCGCAGGGGAAGGTCGTGGTAGGGTTTTGAGATTCGTGCGTAGTCGGTGTGGTGTGCCACCATGTAATAGTTGACGAAATCCTGCTCGTCTTGTTTTGTCAGTCGGACGGCCTTTTGCCCGTCGCACATGGTGTCGAAGATGTTCTTCCCGTTCAGCAAAGCCCGCTCCGCATACAATGACACTTTGGTCATATACTGCTCCATTTCTTGTTTCTCCCTCGTCGCTGCCTTCATCTTTTCGGCTGTTTCTTCCAATTTGCTTTCGAGTTGGCCGACCTTACTCTGATAACGGCTGCGTTCATGCTGCATCTGGTCTACCTCTCTTCTGTAGAGAGACATCTCTTTCTCGTAGCCGCGCCTGAGCATTTCCAGATGGCTTATCTTGTTCGACACATCAGCCAGCTTTCTCATCTCTGTGTTAGTGACATGGCGCAGCCTCTGCTTGTAAGCTGTCACAATGGCCAACATCATCATGAATGCGAATAAGATGGTCAAGGCCAGGACAGCCATCTGCCGGCTTTGCCTTTGCGCATGGCTTTCCTCGTCAAAATGCCTTTGGATATCCATGATTCTGACGCTTTCTGTCGTATGGCCTTGGTTGTCGAGCAATCCATTGGCTTTGTTGAGGTATTGAGCCTCCTGTCGGAAGTCGCTTCTTTGATGGTACAGTTGTGCCAGGGCAAGGTATGCCTTGACATCATATTCGTCATCATGGAAGGTGAACGCCGTTTCCCAGTTTGTCCTCGCCCTGGCTGTGTCCCCGTTCATCTCATGTAGTTTTCCCATCATCATGTAGTGGCTGACGAGTGGTTTGATCTGCATGGCCCTCTTGAGCTTGGCCTGGGCTTTTGCGTATTGTCCGGAGGTCATGTGGCAATAGGCCATGTTGCCCAGAATGGAAGCCACGATGGAATCGTTCCGGCCCTTCACTATGGGGTCCATCTTATTATAAATGGCTCGCATCGAATCGGCATAACCCAGTTTGCCGTAGAGAACGGCCTGGTGGTCGAGCGACCGCATGATGCACAGTGTGTCGTGCAGACGACGGGAACTTTCCACAAATTTCTTAGCGTATCGTAATGCTAACTGATAGAGACGGGCATCACTGTTGACCATTTCCAGGTTCTCATAGATCTTGTTCCTGAGCAGCTCGTCGTCGGAGTGTTCTGCCTGCTGTTCAGCCTGCTTGAGCAGGAGAGTGGCCTCCTGCTTCTTGCCGAGGTCGTAGATAACGACGGCCTTGTAGTAGAGGGAGGCACCCAAGGCCCCTCTCTTATCCCCCAAAAAGGGGGAAGATTGGATACCATTGTGGGAAGCAGAGTAGTATGCAATGCTGCGGTTGATGAACGTGGTGTCTACAGGCTGGTAGAGTTTGTACTTTGCGGCAGTGAAGAGCAGGCCATAGTGGGCCTGCTCCTTTTCGGACAGGCGGTCGTAGTCGATGCTTTCCAACAGGTGCAGTACGGAGTCGGGGCGTTGTTCTATCAGGGAGTCGATGGCTCCACCCATCCTCCCCAAGGGGGAGGGATCGTTGCAGGCCTGCAGGAGTGCCAGCAGGGTGAGCAGAAAGGTGTATGTCTGAATCGTTCTTTTCATGATATCGCGCTATTCGCCTGTAAAGATACGACTTTTCTGTGATATGCACAAGTTTATTCAAGAAAAAACCTTCTTGTGTACAAATAAAAAGGCCTCTGGAGTTTCGCACACTCCAGAAGCCTTTATGCTTCATCAAAGACGAAGGAAATGGTTACTTCAGCTTCTCGTACTTGTACTTCGATGTGCAACCGAGCTGCTCCTCGATGCGGATGAGCTGGTTGTACTTGGCCATACGGTCGGTGCGTGAGAGCGAACCCGTCTTGATCTGGCCGCTGTTGGTAGCCACGGCGATGTCGGCAATGGTGGTGTCCTCCGTCTCACCTGAGCGGTGCGAGGTGACGGTGGTGTAGCCGTGACGGTGAGCCATCTCGATGGCGTCGAGCGTCTCGGTGAGCGAACCAATCTGGTTCACCTTGATGAGGATAGAGTTGCCGGCACCCATCTTGATGCCCTTCTCGAGGAACTTCACGTTGGTCACGAAGAGGTCGTCGCCCACGAGCTGGCACTTGTTGCCTACGCGCTCTGTCAGCTTTACCCAGTTCTCCCAGTCGTTCTCGTCGAGTCCGTCCTCGATAGAGTAGATGGGATATTTGTTGATGAGCTCTTCGAGGTAGTCGATCTGCTCCTCGGCACTGAGCTTCTTGCCGTTGGGATCCTTCTTCTTGCCGTTCTTCAGCTGGCGATAGTCGTAGAACCACTTGCCATCCTCGCATACTGCGAACTCAGAGGCAGCGCAGTCCATAGCGATGCGGATGTCCTTGCCCGGCTCATAGCCGGCGGCCTTGATAGCCTCGACGATGGTGTCGAGAGCATCCTCTGTGCCGTTGAAGGCAGGAGCGAAACCACCCTCGTCGCCCACAGCCGTTGACAGGCCACGAGCCTTCAGCAGTTTGGCCAGGTTGTGGAACACCTCAGCGCCCATGCGGACAGCCTCACGGATGCTGGTGGCACCGACGGGACCAATCATGAACTCCTGAAAAGCGATGGGAGCATCAGAGTGAGCACCACCGTTCACGATGTTCATCATCGGCAGAGGCATGGTGTAGGAGTTGCAGCCACCGATATAGCGGTAGAGCGGCATGCACAGAGCATTGGCAGCGGCCTTGGCGGCAGCGAGCGATACGCCGAGCACAGCGTTGGCACCGAGCTTCGACTTGGTGGGAGTGCCGTCGAGCTCAATCATCTTCATATCCAGGGCGCGCTGGTCGAAGACGCAGTCGCCTTTGAGGGCCGGAGCGATGATGGTGTTGACATTCTCAACAGCCTTCAGCACACCCTTGCCGAGATAGCGACCCTTGTCGCCGTCGCGAAGCTCCAGGGCTTCGTTCTCGCCAGTCGATGCGCCAGAGGGCACGGCAGCGCGACCCATCACGCCGTTTTCGAGGGTTACTTCAACTTCCACAGTGGGGTTTCCTCTTGAGTCGAGGATTTCTCTTGCATGAATCTTTTCAATCTTCATATTACCTTACTAAATGATTAAAATATACCTATTTGGTTCTTCTACGTTGCAAAATTACTGATTTTTATTGACTTCCATAGCGGCATGCGTTTGGAATTATACTGGTTTAACAATATTTATATTATCATTCCTTTGTGCGGGCGAGCAACTCATGCACGGTGGAACACACTTCACGGTTGTCGGAAAGCATGTTCCAGACGCCATCCTCAGAGAGCACGCCACGCTTTAAATCGGCGGGCAGACGTCCTGCCTCATCGTCGGCGAGGTCATGTTTCCACTCATCGCTGCCATAATATGCTTCAAGGATAGCGATATCTTCCTGCACCTCGATATATTTATCGAGTGCCGCTGCCATTTCCATCACAGCCACCGAAGCCCGTTCGAGCCGCTGTTCCATCTGTCGAATTCTGTCTGCCTGTTCCAAAATCTTATACTTTTGCTGATTTCTTACGCCATATACTACTCATCTCCTCCAAAGACTTGCCCTTGGTCTCAGGCACCAATCGCCATACGAAGAAGGCGGCCACCACGCAGAATACGCCATAGAGACCGTAGGTGAACCAATGGCCAAAGTCGGGGTCGCCGGCTGTCTTCATGTTGAACATGGGAACGAACGACGTTGAGACAATCCAGTTGAAGATCCATTGGAAGGCCACGGCGATGGCCACAGCTTTGCTTCGGATGGTGTTGGGGAATATCTCTGCAATGAGCACCCAGCAGATGGGTCCCCACGAGAACATAAACGAGGCTGAGTAGACCATGATGCTGAGCATGCAGACAAGGTTCAGCGCGTCGTTGCCGAAGGTCAGCGCCACGCCGAAGGCTCCGATAGCCATGCCGATGGAGCCCCAGATGAGCAGTGGTCTGCGTCCGAGTTTCTCCACGGTGAAGATGGCCACGAGCGTGAACAGGATGTTCACCGTGCCCATGATGACGGTCTGCACCATCGGGCTTTCCATGCCCATGTCGTGGAAGATGCGCGGTGCGTAGTAGAGCACGGCATTGATGCCTACTACCTGTTGGAACACACTGAGCATGATGCCAATGAAGATGACCAGCACGCCATAGGTGAACAGCGGCTCCGTGCGCACGGTGATGGTCTCCTTGATTTCCGGAAGAATGATGTCGGCACGCCAATTGCCGTTGATTTTCGAGAGTACGTCGTAGGCCTTCTTGTCTTGTCCGATCATCACCAGGTAGCGCGGCGTCTCTGGCACGAAGCAGATGAGGAAGGCGAAGAGTCCGGCGGGAATGGCCTCCGATCCGAACATATAGCGCCAACCGGTATGGATGGTCCAAGGGTCGCTGCCGCTGGCCACGGCATTCACGCCCTGTCCGATGGACTCGATGATGGGGTTGGTGTGCTCGCCAAGGATGAGGAAATTCACGAAATAGACCACCAACTGACCGAAGATGATGGCAAACTGGTTCCACGACACCAACATGCCGCGCTTTTTCATCGGTGCCACCTCGCCGATATACATGGGGCAGATGGCCGAGGCCAGTCCCACGCCCATGCCACCGATGACACGATAGACATTGAAGGCAATGAGCAGGCTGAACGAGGGCTGTCCCTTCTCGAAGAACAGGAACTCGGGCGACATGCTGCCCAGGGCTGACACGAAGAAGAGCACGCCCGCCAAGATCAGCGAACGTTTACGCCCTAACCGCAAGGCCAATATACCGCTGAGGGCTGAGCCGATGATGCAGCCGATAAGTGCACTGGCACAGGTGAATCCGTGCCAAGCATCAGTGTAAGTGAAGTCGTTGGCTCCGATAAAAAACGCCTGGAGGCCCTTCTCGGCTCCAGAGATGACGGCGGTGTCGTATCCGAAGAGCAGTCCGCCCAAGACAGCCACCATCACAATTCTGAAGAGGTAGCCCTTGCTTCCATTGTCCGTATTCATAGAAAGATGATATCAATTTGGTTGCAAAATTAATAAAAAAAGCTGAGATACTCAACAAAAAGTAAACTTTTTCTCATACCTTTTTTCATTTGCCATCAAAGCGGTTAAAACCAGAGGCAAGTCGCAACAGGAACAAATAAAGGTAACATATATTACCCCAAAAAAGGAGAGCGCCAATCAAGGCACTCTCCTTCATTTATGATCGTCAGACGATTACTCGTAGAAACCTGTGTAGCGCTGACCCGAGAAACGGTAGATTAAACCGTTGTCATCGTCGCTAAACTTGATGTCGAACACGATACTGTCGTTCGGCATGCCGTGCAGGTTCTTGGCCTGGCCTTCGAGGACCTTACCGTTGGTCACCACTGCGGTGCCGGTTCCAGCTGCATCATAGTCTTTCGATGCGCAGCTGAATGTGCGGGCAGCGTAGTTCACGTCGACCTTCATCTTGAAAGCCCAGAAGTTTTGCATGTCGTCGAGCCACATCTCGTTGTCAACATTGGCAGCAGTGTTGTAGGTCATCACTTGGATAACACCAATGCCGTAGGGATCCTCGTAGAGGATGTTGCCGCTCTCGTCGACCGCATCAACCGTAACATCCCATACACCGGCCATCTTTTCCACATTCGTTCCGCCTGGCTCTTCATCAGTCTCAGGGTCGCAACCGGTGAAACCGAAGGAGAACAGCAGGGCCGTCATCAGTAATGAAATATATTTCTTCATAATGTTCCGATTAATTTAATGTTAAAACTACGTTGAAATCCATTCCGGCATACACACAATCGTAAGAGATGGTGTTGGCTTCAGGGTTGTAAACACCGTCCGTGAAGTCGTCGTAGGCGTCGCCCCAACCAGGAACAAATCCGCCACCGGCGAGATCAACGGTGTTGTCTTCGTTCACCTGCAGGAAGCCTTCCATAGCATAGTTGCTGCCGTAGCCTGCACGCAGGTAGTAGTAACCGCCGAGAAGGTCTTCGGTCCAGTACTTGCCATTGCCATCGGTGAGCATGAAGAGGTCATAGCCTGACCAAGCCACCTGGGCCTTCGGTGTGCCGTCGCCATTCCATGTCTGACGGTAGGAACCTTCGCTGACCGTTCCCGTGACGGGCTTTCCTACATATACATAGCGATAAGCCTCAGCTGCGAAACCATCTGCATTGACGGCCTTATAGGTAATCACATAAGGACCGATTTCGCTGGTGTTCACGGGGTTGTCGACAATCACCTTGCTGGAGACATCCTCGCCTGCCAGCTCAGCAGTGCAACCTGGGTCGACAAAGTCGGAGTTGGCGTCTACATACATCACCTGGTCGCCATTGAGCGTCAGCACGATGTAGTTGGTCACGCGGGTGTCGGTGAGCTGGTCTTCGTCGTCATTGCACGATGTGAAGCCCAAGGCTGCCGTGCAAAGCATCAATCCATATACAAATATCTTTTTCATATCTGATAATCTTTATTTGGGTTGGACAACTTATTTGACATCCCAGAACACCTTGTCGCTGATCTTGCGAGCCGTGCTGGGTGTGTTCACATTATACTTACGAGAGTCGCTCGAGTAAGGAATACTCATGGCGATGTTGCCGTTTCCAAGCTGGTTGGTGGTCGGGTTGATCAGGTCGCCAGGGTTGTAGAGGGCAACGTTCTTGCTGATGTCAAGTCCCGAGTGAGATGACAGGGCAGGTACGTCGGTACGACGAATCTCTGACCAAGCCTCCATGTGGTCGCGCATGAACAGGGCAGCCCACTTCTGCATGTAGATGAGCTTCAGCTTGTCAGCTGCAGATGCCTGTGCATCCCAGCTGGCAATGTTGCCCAAGAACTCGCTCACACCGTCTGTTCCACGAGAAGCGAAGTCGGCAGCGACACCAGCCTCGAAGGCAGCCTTGGCGGCAGCTTCGTTGTTGTTGAAGCGCAGCTGAACCTCAGCGATGAGGAACTGCAGTTCGCTCTGAGTGAACAGGAAGACGGGCAGAGCATGTGTGGGCGCATAGTCGATGGCACTCACGTCCTGGTTCTTATATGAGCTTCCGTAGACAGCGTTCGACTGCTTGGCGCCGGGGAACTGACCTACATACGAACCGTCGCTGGTGCGAGGCTTGATGGCGTAAGAGATACGCGGGTCGTTGGTGCTCAGCATGTACGACACAATAGGATAGGCAGCACAGTGGTTGTTGGTGAGCTGGAACACACCGTGGTACCACGGGTTGAACTGTCCTTCCTGATCGGAATAAACACTCCAAGCTACGTCGTCAGAGAAGAAGTTGTTGGCACTGACCAGAGCCTGAGCCTTCGAGGTGTAGGAAGAGGCATCCACATTGCCGTCGATCAGACGCAGGTACATGCGCAGACGGAGAGCATTGGCGAAGCCGCGCCATTCGTTGAGGTTCTTCTGGAGCAGCGGATCGGTCATCGTGATGATGTCCTCGCCGTTGAGTGCAGCTTCAGCAGCATCGAGCTCAGCCAGCACACCCTCATAGACCGTCTTACCGTCGTCGTACTTCGGAGCGGAGATAGAGGTCTGAAGGGCCTCTGAGTAAGGAGTCTCACTGGTGTTGTCGACCAGCAACTGGAAGGCCAGCGTGCGCATCACCTGACAAGCAAAGAGGTCGGCGGTGTTGGTGGTCTTCGTCTTGATATCCTCGATGTCCTGAAGGGCACCGGCATAGATGACGCGATAGCAGCGGTTGAAGAGGTCTTTCGACTCGTCGATGTTCAGCTCAGCCAGGTCGTTATACTGGTTGGCTTCAGGCATCTGGTCGAAATACTGTGCGAAGAAGCCACCATAGTTGAACATCTGGTCGCCCGTAGCGTCAGCAATGGCATTGATGACAGCGGGGAACTCCAGGTCGCTGGTAATCTCACCACTTGAGGGATAGTTCGGGTCTTCATTGATGTCCAGGTCACAACTGGAAAGCATCATCAGTCCCGCAGCGGCAAATAAAAATATCTTTTTCATACTGTTGCTTCCTTTCTTTTAGAATTTGATATTAACGTTGAAACCGAACTTGCGCGAGCTGGGGTTAGCCGAGTATTCACCGAAGTTACCAGTCAGGTCGTTACCGAATGAAGAGGATTCGGGATCGACGAAGGTATTGCTCGACGGTGTCCAGAGCAGCAGGTTGTTGCCGAATACAGAGACACGCACGCCGGTGAGGAAGGTCTTGGCAAGCCACTTCGAAGGCAGGTCCCAACCGAGCACCACCTGGCGCAGCTTCACATACGACTTGTCGATGAGCGAGAAGGCACCCATGTCCAATTCACCGTTATTCCAGTAATTGTAGATGTTCTTGGCGTTCAGGGCGATGTCATTCTCCGAATAAGTGCCGTCGCCGTTGTCGATCACAGAGTTGGGAACGATCCACGGGTTACGGTCGTTATAGGCCGTCTGCATAGCATTACCCGTGAAGTACTCGATGTCCTTCGTACGTGAGAACATCAGACCACCGTGACGGATATCGAAGTCGAACGACAGGCTGACTCCCTTGTAGCGCAGGGTGTTGCCGATGCCCATCATGTACTTGTAGTTGATGGAACCGATTTCCACCTGCTCGTCAGTATTCTGCGGCAGACCGTTGGCATCGACGATGATGCGGCCGTCGTCGGTCTTCTTGGCAGCGTAGGCCTCGAAAATACCCAGCTCCTTGCCCTCAATGGCATAAAGACCTGTACCACCGGTGAAACCGTAGATAGAGGCACGTCCGTTCATTTCCTCTGGCAACTTCAGCACCTTGTTGTTGTTCTTGGTGTAGTTCCAATTGATACTCCACTCGAAATCGTTCGTGCGGACGGGCACCACGGTGAGCAACAGCTCGATACCACGGTTGCGAATCTTACCGAGGTTCACGTTCTGTGCAGTGTAACCCGATGCCGGATCAACGCTCAGGCGGGTAATCTGCTTGTCAGAAGTACGGTTGTAATAAGTAGCATCGATAGAGATACGGTTGTCAAAGAATGCCAACTGAGTACCAAATTCAATCTCGGTGGTCATTTCCGGACTCAGGTTTGTGCTACCCAGGATGTTACCCACGGTGTAGGCATTGGTGCCAGTCTTTGAGAAGGGGAAGTTACTCTCACCCCAGCCAGACGAAGAGGCAGCGGCCTGTGAATAGTACGGGTCGGTCATATAGACACTGGCGTCGTTACCGGTCTTACCCCAAGCAGCGCGCAGCTTACCGAAGGTGAGCCAAGGAGTCTTGTCCTTCAAAGCCTCCGTGAAGATCCAGCTGGCAGTCACACCAGGATAGAAGAACGAGCGGTTGCCCTTCGGCAGGGTCGATGACCAGTCGTTACGGGCGGTAAGGGTCAGATAAACCTGATTCTTCCAAGCAAACTCGGCCTGTGCATAGGCACCCATCAGTCGGCGCAGCTGCTTATACTCCTCGGTAGAGGGGCGCTCAGCTGAGTTAGAGACATTGAAGTAAGTCGGAATGGTCAGATTGGTGACAGCCGAATACAAGTAGTTGTAGCTACGTTCGTTGCCGTTGAAACCAGCGATGGCGTTGATATTGAAATCATCAATCGGCATGTTGAACGTCAGCATCAGGTCGTGGTTAATCTCGCGGCGGCGAGAAATCTGCTGTGAGGTGCTACCAGTCACGGTGCTCAGTTCAGACTCCCAGTTCGGGGTGTCGGGGAAGAGTACTGCGTAGTTGGGCACACCCTGATGGTGCTGGCTCGTAGAGGTATCCAAACCGAAGCGATAAGTCAACTTGAACCACTTCAGGAAGTCGTAGTCCATCTGGAACTTGCCATAGAAGCGCTCGCTCTCGTATTCGTTGAGGTGATTCTCAAGAATGTAGTAGGGATTCATCACGCTGTACGGGGTGTAATAGTAACCCGGCGTGTTGAACGGATTGCTGAGGTCCTTCAGACCGGCGATACTGATGTCGCGCGGAGTCTGCATCAGCGAGTTGTACATATTCTCAATGCCCTGACCGGTCGACACGAAGTTGTTCTTCTGGAAGGCATAGTTCACTGACGAACTGAACGTCAGGTTCTTCACCTTGTGTGTTCCACGAGCGGAGAAGGTGTACTTTGTGTAGCTGTCGGCATCGGTCGGGATGATACCGTTATCGCGGATCTGTGAGAACGACACGAAGTAGTCGCTCTTATCCGTGGCACCGTTGAACGACAAGCTGTTGCTGTAACGGAAACCTGTATCGAAGAAGTCCTTCAGGTTGTTTTCGATAGGCAGATACGACTTGATTTGCTGAGAGTTGTTGTACACAGTACCATACTTCAGCGTTGAACCGTCGAAGCGCGGTCCCCAAGAACCGTTCTCGTCGTCGGTCTTGTCGCCATACCAACCCATACCAAACTCGTTCTGCATCTGCGGCAGGCGCATCACGCTCTCCCACTGGAGACCACCATTGTACTCGATGCCCAAGCCCTTCTTCTGAGACTTACCACTCTTGGTGGTGATCAGGATCACACCATTGGCAGCGCGGCTACCATAGAGGGCCGTAGCGGCGGCACCCTTCAGAATGGTCATCGACTCCACGTCGTCGGGGTTCACGGCATTGGCACCGTTACCGAAGTCGAATCCAGAGTTCAGACCATCGTTGCTGTAAACTGCCGAGTTGGTCAGAGGCACACCGTCGATGACATACAGCGGCTGGTTGGTTCCACCCAGTGAGCTGATACCACGGATGATGACCGAATTCGAAGAACCCGGGTCGCCAGCGGCAGAACTAATCTGCACACCAGCCACCTTACCCTGGAGGCTCGACATGATGTCGCTGGTACGTGCCTGAGAAATCTTGTCGCCATCCACTGCTGTGGCTGAATAGCCCAGTGCCTTGGCCTGGCGCTTGATACCCATGGCCGTGACCACAATCTCGTCGAGGTTGGTGTCACCGTCGCGAAGCACGATGCGCATGTTGGGACGTGCGCTCACTTCCAGTGTCTCCATGCCCACATACGTGAAACGGAGCTGCGACTTGCCAGCCGGAACTGTCAACGAGAACCGGCCATCACTACCAGTTACCGTACCTTCGTTCGTGCCGACAACAAGAACAGATACGCCAATGATGGGCTCTCCGTCCTGCGACACGACGATGCCGCTAACTTGCGTCTGTGCAAATACTCCCCCGATACTCAAGAGGAGAAATGCAAATAGCATTGCTAGTTTTTTTTCCATAAATACACTCTCGTTTTTAATTAATAATTATAATGAATAACCAAAAAACTTTCTTAATCGGTTGCAAATGTAAACACTTTTTTTTAAACGGCAAGATAATGAGCCAAAACTATGCCAAATTATGCTATTATTTAACATTATGATACATTATTTATAATTTAACCTTCACCATTGCACGGATATTGAGAGGCTTTACGCGAGCTAGAATACCAATAAATGACACGAGTTTATGAATATGATAAGTGATGTTTTTGTTCATTTTAAGAACGCGAGGTGTGGCTAAGTAGCATGCCAGTAACCACTACCCGGTGACAAAAGACGGTACGAGGAGAATAAAAACCGGCCAATTCTCACTGCCAGACTTCAAAAATTCATATTTCCATATTGACTGGCATCGAGCAGGTCTCTATGAAACAGGAGGGAAAGGGTGATGATGGCATTAAATACTTTATTATTATAATGTACGGGTACATATATATTCATATCATTATATTTATATCATTGCATTGAGTAATCTGATAATGAAAGACTTTTGTTTCAATGCCGATCATAACAACCTACTACTAAAAGTGACAAATAACATCCAAACTTATCACTTTTTAAGCTGATATTGTTAAAAAACACGCTTTATACACATTTTTTTTGTTAAATCCTTTGACAGCTCAGATTTTTTGCTTAAATTTGCGGTTAATAAAGAGAAAACGCGCGACGATCATGAGGAAACGCGGTTTACCATTGAAAAAAGACAACTTATCATATTCATTAATCATTTAAAACGAGAGAGTATTTATGGAAAAAAGACTAACAATGATTTTGGCGTCTCTATTCCTGTTTTTCGGAATGGCATTCGCCCAGACGCAAGTTAGCGGAACCGTAGTGTCTCAGGACGACAACGAGCCTATCGTGGGCGCTACCGTACAGGTAGTGGGCACCAACGTAGGCGTTGCCACCGACATGAACGGTAAGTTCTCACTCCGCATGCCAGAAGGCAAGACGATGCTGAGAATCAGTTATGTGGGCATGGAACCCATCGAGGTGAGCGCACGTCCCAACATGCGCATCCTGCTCACAAGTGACAAACAGGCTCTCGACGAGGTGATCGTCGTGGCTTACGGCTCGGCCAAGAAGTCGTCGTTCACGGGTTCAGCCGCCAATGTCAACAGCAAGGACATGGAGCTCCGCCCCGTGGCCAGTGCCACCAAAGCCCTCGAGGGTAACGTCTCGGGTGTGCAGGTGACCAGCGGTAGTGGACAGCCGGGTTCATCGCCCAACATCCGCATTCGTGGTTTCGGCTCCATCAATGCCTCGAGTGCTCCGCTCTATGTGGTGGACGGCATTCCTTACGATGGCAATCTCGCCAGCATCAACCCCGCCGACATCGAGTCGATGACCGTCTTGAAAGACGCATCTGCAGGTGCTCTGTACGGTGCACGTGGTGCAAACGGTGTGGTGATGATCACCACCAAGCAGGGTAAGAGCGGCAAGGCCAACGTCAACTGGCGTTCGACAGTGGGTTGGAGCAACCGCGCCCTGAAGAAGTACGACAACGTCAGCCAGAAGGAGTTTGTGCAGCTCTTCTACGAGGCACTGCGCAACGACTTCCAGTTCAACCAGGGCTATTCCCTTGCTGATGCCGAGGCTGCTGCCCGCGCTTCGCTCGGTGCAAAAGATAATCTGAGCAGTGAATTCTATAACCCGTTCAAGAACTACACATGGGAAACCATCATCGACCCCGCTACCGGACAGGTGCGTGCTGATGCCCAGTCGGCTTGGGACGAAAACTGGATGGATGCCGTGCTGCGCAAGAACGCTTTCCGTCACGAGCATCAGTTCTCCATCGACGGCGGTTCGGACAAGACCAAGTATATGCTGTCTCTCGGCTACCTGAACGAGGACGGTCTGTTGGAGACCACATCGTTCCAGCGCTACACAGCACGTACCAATGTGGACACACAGGTTACCGACTGGTTCCACGCCAACTTGAGCACAGCTCTGACACATTCAGAGTCGAACTTCAGCGACTACGACGGAACATCCACTTCGAACGTGTGGTACACCGCACAGTTCATCAACCCGCTGTTCCCCGTCTATCTGAAGGATGCACAGGGCAACACGATGTACGACGACCAGAACCGCGTGCTCTACGACTGGGGTGAAGAGCGTGAAGACGGCTCGTATCGTCCCGGCTCGATGAGCGACTTCAACTCGCTGGGCATGCTCATGCTCGACGATGCCTACACCAAGCGCGACGCAGCCAGCGTGCGTACGGGCATACAGTTCGGTGGCGACTCTCCTCGCTTCGGCGTGCTGCAGGGCTTGAAGCTGGCCATCAACTTTGGTGCTGACTACAACAGCTCTAACTACATGCGCTACATGAACTCCGAACACGGTAACCAGAAGAACGCCGGCGGTCTCATTCAGAAGCAGAACGGCCGCACGCTGAGCTACACCTTCAACCAGCTGCTCACCTGGAACCGTTCGTTCGGCATGCACAACTTCGACGTCCTCCTCGGTCACGAGTGGTACGACTACACCTACGAGTATCTCGGAGCTGGCAAGACCAGCCTCGTGAACGGTATCAAGGAACTGCGCCCGGGCACCACACTCTACGACGCTGACTCTTACACACAGAAGTATCGCATCAACTCTTTCCTGAGCCGTCTGAACTATAACTATGCCGACCGCTACTACTTCTCGGCATCGTTCCGTCAGGATGCTTCCTCACGCTTCTATCGCGACAACAACACTGGTTCGTTCTGGTCGGTAGGTGCTAACTGGCGTATCTCCAAAGAGAAGTTTATGCAGGGCATTGACTGGCTCGATAACCTGTCGTTTAAGATCAGCTACGGTGAGCAGGGTAACGATAACATTCTGGATGCCGATGGCTATGCCAACTACTACACATGGCAGAGTCTCTACAACCTGAGCTATCCCAATGGCGACGCTCCTGGTGGATTCGTCTCTACACTGGAGAACAAAGAAGTGTCGTGGGAGAAGAACGGCAACCTGAACATCGGCCTTGAAGGAACCTTCTTCAACAGCCGCCTGCACGCCAGCATCGAATACTTCAACAAGAAGACCACCGACATGCTCCTGAACTACCCGATGGCTCTTTCCACCGGTTTCACCGGCTACAGCGCCAACGTGGGCGACATGCGCAACCAGGGTTGGGAATTCGAGGTCAGCGGCACCCCCGTCCGTACTAAGGACTTCGAGTGGACCCTCGGCTGGATGGGCTCATTGCTGAACAACAAGGTGCTGAAGCTCACGGCAGAGTCGCCTGAGATTATCAGAGGCGTGCGCATCATCAAGGAAGGCTACGAGCTGAACACCTTCTACATGTCGAAGTCGGCAGGTGTTGACCCGCTCACTGGTCAGCAGCTCTACTGGGCTTACGAGAAGGACGACAACGGCAACAAGATTGCCGGCAGCGACTATATCACCAACGACTATACCAAGGCCAACGCCTCGAAGTACTTCCTCGGCAGCCGCATTCCTGACCTGTATGGAAGCATCAACACAGGCCTGACCTACAAGGGCCTGGCCCTCACCATGCTGGCCACCTACTCGCTGGGCGGTAAGATCTACGACAGCAGCTACGCTTCTTCCATGGACCTCTGGTACGTCAGCTCCACTTGGAACCGCGCCGCCCTGCGCCGCTGGCAGAAGCCGGGCGACATCACCGACGTGCCGCGCATGGCCATTGCCGACGGTTCTGCCCTTGCCACCGACCGCTACCTGATCGATGCCTCCTATTTTGCCATCAAGAACATCACGCTGAGCTACACGCTCCCGCAGCTGTGGGTCAACAAGATTGGTTTGGGTGCTGTGCGCGTATTTACCTCTATGGATAATGTGGCTCTGTTCACACACCTCGACGGTATGGATCCGCAGTATAACTTCGGCGGTGGAACAGACTACGACTACGTTCCCAACAAAACGGTCACCGTTGGTCTTGAGGTCAAGTTCTAATATAGTTGACAAGTAAACGAGTTGACGAGTTGACGAGTTGACAAGTTGTTAGTTGACAAGTAAAACATATAGAAAGGAAAGATATATGAAAAAGATATTTAAGTATAGTTTCATTTCGCTGGGCATGATGGCACTGGCAGCCTGCTCAGGCGACAAACTGGAGACTCAACCTACCGACTCCGTGTCGGGAACAACGCTCTTTAGCGATGCTAAGGCCGCCATGGTGCCGCTGAACGGTCTATACCGCTCGATGTACACCTCGGGATGGTCTACCACGAATAACACCCACCAGTGCTTCGGCGTTTCGGCCTACTGCCTGGCTTCTGAGGTGATGGGCGACGACTTCGTCATGGGTGCACAGGGTTCGGGCTGGTTCTGGTTCGATGCCGCCTACAACGTGAAGGCACGTTTCACCAGCAGTGCATGGCGCAGCTATGACCTTTGGTATGCCTTCTACACTTGGATTGCCAATGCCAACTATGTAATTGCCGCTGAGGAAACGATGGGCGGAGCTACCGAGGACGTGAACTACGTCATTGGCCAGGCCTACGCCGTCCGTGCATACAGCTACTTCCAGCTGGCACAGTGGTTCGCACGTACCTACAAGGGACATGAGAGCGAACCGTGCGCACCTATCTACAATGAACCTACGTTCAAGACTACGACAGGCCAGCCGCGTGCTACGGTGGCCGATGTCTACAAGCAGATTGACAGCGACTTAGAGAAGGCGCTCACCCTGCTTAAAGGTATTCCTCAGCAGGACAAGACGCACATGGCCTATGCCGTGACCTGTGGTATCGCCTCGCGTGTGGCACTGGTGGAAGAGAACTGGAGCAAAGCTCTCGAACTGGCCAAGGAAGCCATCGACAACAGCGGTTGCAGCGTGCAGCCCGTAGCCGCCATTACCGGCATGAACAGCGTTGGCTACAACGACGTGATGTGGGGTGCCAAGATCAAGAGCGACCAGGCAGGTATGTATGCCAGCTTCTTCGCACACATGGATCCCGCTGTGGCCTATGCAGCCCGCGCACCGAAGCAGATTTCCAGATGGCTTTACAACAAGATCGACGAAAACGACCAGCGCCGTGCTTGGTGGAATCCCGACGAGAACTACTTGCAGAAGAAATTCTCGTTCTCTAATGTCTCCACATGGGAAGGCGACTACGTATGGATGCGCGTGGAGGAGATGTACTTCAACGCTGCTGAGGCTGCCTGCCGCTTGGGCGATGAGGCCCAGGCCAAGAACTATCTGATGGCTGTAATGAGCCAGCGCAATCCCAACTATACTTGCGACAAGACGGGTACGGCTCTGGGCGCACTGACCACCGACGAGACAGGCTCGCTACTCGAGGAAATCCTTATCCAGAAACGCATCGAACTGTGGGGTGAGTTCGGCCGCACGTTCGACATCCGTCGTCTGAAGCAGGGATTCCAGCGTACCAGCGATCAGGGATGGCCCGACGGTCTGCTGTTGGTGAACAAGAACGGCACTCTCCGTCCAACAGCCAACCCCGACAACTACATGTGGGTGCTCACTATTCCGCAGGCTGAGTTTGATGGAAACATCAACATGACGGTCGACAAAGACCAGAACCCCGCTGGCGACGAGTAAACGCTTCAAACTAAATTATTAACAAACCAAAATGAGAATCGATATGAAGAAATATATTTTTGGATTGGCACTCATGGCAGGGTTCTTCCTGACATCGTGCGACACCGACAACGAGGGCGCCATCTATAATCCTTCATGGCAGAACATTTCATTCGAGAAGGCAAATGCCAATCAGTTGCTCACTCAAGATGCGACATTGAGCATCCCCGTCCGTCTGATTCGCTCAAACGTCAGTGAGACTTACACGGCCCACTATTCGTTGACGTCGGAACAGGAAGGCATATTCACCGATAACGGTGGTGGCCAGGTGACTTTCGAAAAGGGAAAGAACGACGCCATCGTCACCCTGACAGCCAACAACATGCAAAAGGGTACACTTTATGAAGCAACGCTCACGCTGAGCGATGCCGACAAGGCTCAGGCCGACACCATCACCAATGGTGCTATTACGGCAACAAAGATCAGCGTGATGTGCGACTACGTCTGGGTGGATGCAGGCACCTGTACCTTCACAGACTTTAACTTCATTGAAGATGAAAACGGAGCAACAGCTGAAAATATTCCCATCATCAATGGACAAGGTTCGAATGTATATCGCATCCTTCGACCGCACTACTATGTCTATAAAGATGATGATTTCGCGACTGATGCTGCCAACATCGAGTTCTATCTGAACGACGACAACAGCATCAAATTGCCGGCAGGAACTTCGGCTTATCTCGCAGGTTACTATCTCTACATGGACTATGGCGACTATGCGTCTTACTGCTTCGTTGAGCAGGATGGCAACACCTACAAGGTGAACCACCTGTTGCTCTCTGGCTCGAACCTCTACACAGGCTCATTCAGCTTCACCTGGAACAGATAGACATCTGTCAAGAACGGACAATCGTATTTAGCATTCAATATGCCGTGAAAAACGAGCGGGTTCCCTTTCACCAGGGAACCCGTTTTATTTTATAAAAAACGCATACAAAAGGCTTTGATTTAGAAAAAAATATGTACTTTTGCACAAGCATTCATTATGATTACACATCTAATCAGACTTAACGAAAGAAAGGAGAACAAACATGAGCCCACAAGAACAGAGAAATGAATTGTTAGGCACACGGTTGGTGAAAAACCTCAACCGACGCAACATGGAAGCCTACTATTGTGCTACAGCTGGCGAAGCCGCCCAAAAAGTATTGTCGCTAATTGAAGATGGAAACAGCGTGACCTGGGGCGGTTCCGTGACACTGCGCAGCATGGGCTTGCCCGACCTGCTGCGCCAACGTGGCACATTAGAGGTACTCGACCGTGACCTGGCGCAATCGCCCGAGGAGACGCAAGCCATCTATCTGCGTGCCTTTTCGTCTGATGTCTACCTGACCAGTGCCAATGCGTTGTCGGAAGACGGCGTGATTGTCAACGTTGACGGCAATGGCAACCGTGTGGCTGCCATTACTTGGGGACCGAAAAAAGTAATCTTTGTGATAGGTCTGAACAAGGTGACACCGACTGTTGAGACCGCTTTGGCACGCGCCCGCAGCACGGCATCGCCCATCAATGCGCAGCGATTCGACATCAAAACGCCCTGCCACACTGATGGCATCTGCCACAACTGCACCTCGCCTGACAGCATCTGCAGCTATGTGCATTTCCTCCGCAACTCGCGGCAGAAGGGCCGCCACGTGGTGGTTCTCGTCGGCGAGGACCTCGGCTATTAACCGATTTTTGTGCAGACAAGGTAGGTGACCACGATTTGCAACAGCAATCCCGGCCAACCTATCGTGAAGTCGCTGACGGTGGCAACGATGTCGCCCGTGAGCGCCCACTCCCCTATTCCACCGATGATTTCAGCTGCCAGTACGACACCAACAATCAGCGGCAGTGTAGCTTTGCGGAAATACTGGGCAGTAAGCCCTGCGGCAAGTGCCAACACGACGAGTTTCAACATCATCACCTGCAACACGCCCCAAGCGGGCATGCCTGTCAGATAGTGGTTGAGCAGGGGCGAGACCACCGCTGCCAATAGGGCGACTTTCCATCCCAACTTATACGCTCCAGCCAGGATGACCAGCGAGAGGGGCGCAAAGATGATGCCGCCCTGCGGAATGAGGTGTGCCACCAGAGGCAGCACGAGATTGCAAACTACGAACAGCGCGGCCCACAGATAGGTCCTCACTTCGTTGTAATTCAAGCAATAGAGTTTTGCGTTTGTTTCCATATAGTTTCGTTTTAGTTGATGAATCTTTAGGAGAGAGGAGAGCATCCCATCTTCCTGCATTCCATGAACAGGCATCCGGCGAACACGGCCTCAACCACAACCATCGCGGCTGACAGCACTGCGGGTGTGGTGATGAGCCCGAGAATGAGGGAAAAGATGGGAATGAATATGGAAAAGGCCATGTAGCTCTTCGACCGGTAGAGCCAACTGAAAGGCATGAGATGGGCACCGAAGACCATAGCATACACCATGACCATCTTCTCAGGAACTGCCGCAAACACCCACATCACAATGAGAATGTAGAGTATTTGGTTGACGGAGAACAGGATGCCTGCCTTGGTCAGCGGGTTTCCCTTACCTTCAAAGTCGATTTTCAGCAGTTTCGACAGCCCCCACGCCACGGGGAAGAGCACCGCCGAACAACAGAACGTGAACAGGTTCTTAGGTTCGATGTTCATGCCCGTAAGGTGGACAACGAGAATCAACGCCCATATCAGGACAGAAGCAATGATGAAGTGCAAACCTTTCTTCTGGCGGGCGGCACAGTCATTTCTCAAAGCATTTAATTCTTTTTCCATCGGTTTTACTTAAGATATCGTTTGGGACGGACCAGCATATCCGCCCGCTGATGTTGTATCGTTTTTTAGAAAGCGATATTCACTCCACTCATGAAAGTGGCACGCGGCATAGGATAGCCGAGATTAATTTCATAGCTTTGCGCCAACAGATTCTCACCCCGCAGCCAAAGCGAAAGCCCACGAACGAGCTGATAGCTGACGGTGGCATCGAGCAGGCAGAAGCTTTCTTTCACGTCGTCGGCCGACTGTTCACCCACAGCCGTATAGAGTCCATCGATGTATTGCAGCCCGGCATTCAGCATCCATCGGCCCTGCCGATAAGCAGCACCGAGGAAACCCTTGTACTCAGGAGCGGCAACGACAGCATGGTTCATGTGAAGGAAAGAGTGGTTGGTGGTGAGGGTCCAATGCTTGTCGAGTCGCCATTCCGCTTCCAGTTCCGCACCGTAGTTCTCAATCTTTCCCGTGTTCACATTCTTCCGCTCAATGGTTTGAATCATGTTGTCGCCATTCAGGTAGTACAAGTTCACGCCATAGCTGAACCTCCCAGGGCGATGCCGCCACGAGAGTTCATAGTTCCAGATGCGTTCAGGTTCCAGCTCTTCGTTCGACGGCGGATAGAGATACATCTCGCGCATGGTGGGGTTGCGGAATCCCTTGCTCACCATAGCCTTGATTTCGCCTGTAGTAATAGGCCTCACCACAAGTCCTGCCTGCGGAATCCATTCTGTGCCTACCACCGAATGATGGTCTACACGGAGGCCAGCATCTATGGTCAGCCAACTGCCAAAATCCTGCCGGAAATCCACATAGCCGGCTATCTCGTTGCGATACGAGCGACCGCTCTGCTTGTTGGGCGTGTCTAATGTTTCGCCTGTCTGTTTCGAGGTGTAGTAGGCACGACCATAGATGTGCTGGTAGTCTATACCTGCGGTCAGGCGGTTACCCGTGAAGAGCTGGGCGCTCTGATACCACGACACGCCAGTCAGCGCATCTTTCGAACGGAAGAACCGTTGCGTGGGGTTGTCGGGATTGGCTGTTCCGTCGTCAATCTTATGCCGTCCGAAGTTGGAATACACACTCAGGCTGCCACTTGTCCGGTCGTAATGATTTTCCAAAGCAGCCGTCACGACACCGCGCGTTATCCATTGGTCGGCGTCATAGAGCGGACTGCCAACCGTTCCCGGATGCGAGGCGTTGAAGTGCGAAATGTCAACATCGGCATAGACATCCCAGTGAGCACTCATTTCGTAGCCTATCTTGGCATAGCCGCCATACTGCTCAAAGCCCATCCGCGGACGGTGGTTGTCGGTTCGGGCGTACTGGCCGGATACGGTCGACGAGAACCGTCCTTGGCGTATTTGATTGGTGGCCTCGGCCTGAAAGGTGCCATAGCTGCCTGCGCCTAACATCACATGGGTAGAGACATCATTGCGGCTGACAGGTCGGCGGGTGACAATATTGAGTACGCCGCCCAAGGCATTGCTGCCATAGAGCACTGAGGCAGGTCCGCGCAGCACCTCCACGCGCTCGGCCATCAGCGTCTGATAGGTGTCGCTGATGGGGTGACCATAGATGCCGTTGTACTGTGGGTGGCCGTCAATCAGCACCAACATCTGCCCTGTGCCACCACTGATGCCGCGCAGGTTGATGCCCCCGGCAGCACCGCCCGAAACGCCATAGCCTAACATCGAGCGGCTGGTGACCATCAGTCCCGGTACTTGCTGCATCACTGTGGGCAGCACATTTGGCTGTCGGCTTGCCGTGAGCTTGTCGCGCCCGACGACGGTGACCGTCATCGGCAGATGGCGCACGTCCACGGCATTGCGCGAACCCGTCACCACCACCTCATCCAATTGATAGGTGGTGGAGTCGTTATCCTGGGCATTTGCTGTGAAGCATACACAAGCCAAGAACAAGACAAAAAGTTTCCTTTGCATAAGTATTGCCTGTTATTGAACAAATGGTTTCAGGCCTTTCACAGCATCAGCAGCCGTGATGCGACGCCCTCCATTATCGAGGTCGATGAGCACATAGCGATCGTTGCCCATGCCCAGTTCCTTCATATACGACAACTGGCGCAGACCAAGGCGGCTCTCTATGCGCTCCAGCATGTCGTGATGCTCCTCGGCTGTCATCGCGTAGATAATGTCTACACAGGCTTGATCGATGGCCAGGATGTCGGTAGAAGAGAGGATGCCGACATTGGGAGTCACCACGGGCTCTGCCAAGACGCCCTCGCAGTCGCACGATACCGACATATTGCGCATGACATTCACATACGTGACGTGCTCGCCGAAGAAGTCAATCGACGCCTTGGTCGACTCCGTCATACGCTCCATGAACTCTTCCTGGGCGATGTCCCACTGGTCGGGCTGTCCCGGTGTGGTATGGATCCAAGCCTTGCCCACGCGTCCGTCGGCGCAGCCGATGCCGATGTTCTTGTTCGATCCGCCGAAGCCGCCCTGCGTATGGCCCTTGAAATGCGTCAGCGCCACCATCGAATCATAATTCTTCAGGTGACTGCCCACCGACATTTCCTTGAACCATTTACCGCCAACGACGGGCAAGAGTGCCGTCCCCTCTTCGTCGAGGATGTCCACGGGGCAGAACGTCCAGCCGTTCACCTCCAGCGTCTGGCGGTGCTGTTCGGTGGTGTAGCGGTCGCCTTCGTAGTAGGTATTGGTCTCCATGATGTGTGCATCCGGAAGGTCCTTGCTCATCAAGGCCTTCACCCATGCACTCGGGATGATGTTCGGCCCATTCTGCTCACCCGTATGGAGCTTCACGCCCACACGTCCTTCTATTTTTCCACACACCTGCTCATAGGCCTTGATCAAGCCTTCGGCAGAGAGATTACGGGTGAAATACACGACCGACTCGTTGCCGGTCCGCTCTTCATAGGCCACATATTTGTTGCCGTCCGTGCCAGGCACGGGTTGCTGATTGTTTACTTGTGCTGTCATCATATTGCTTGAAATCATGCCAAACAAAGCGGCGAATATATACTTTTTCATTTTCAAAGGTTATAAAACAGGTTACTCGTAATGGCGGATTCGCATGTCGATGCCCTCTGCTTTAAGCAATTGGGGAATTGCGCTCACATCCGTTTGTCCGTAGTGATAGGGGAAAAGCACCTTCGGCTTCACCATCTTGGCGGCCCGGATGAGTTGCTCAGGAGTCATCGTATAAGGCTGATTGCATGGCAAGAAAGCAATGTCGATATCCTTGATATCGGCCATCTCAGGCACATCCTCCGTGTCGCCGGCAATGTAGATGCGCACCCCGTCGATGGTGAGTACGAAACCATTGTCGCGCCCTTTGGGGTGGAACTGCGTGTGCCCTTCCGTCGTGTTATATGCCGGGACGGCCTCCACGGTGATGTCGTCGGCTATCTGCAGTTTGTCGCCATTGGCCATCACCTGTCCACGGCCCAGCATATCGGCACACCGCCGATTGGTGATGAGCTGCGTCTTGTCGGCAGAAAGCAGGGCGATGGCCTCTTTGTCAAAGTGGTCGCCATGCTCATGAGTCACCAGGAGATAGTCGGCCTTAGGCATGGAAGCATAGTCGATGGTCTTGCCGCCCAACTTCGTCACAGGGTCTATTTCTATCTCCTTGCCATCGTACTGCAAGCGAATGCTGGCATGAACCAGGGCATGGAACTTCAGCGTCTTGCCGCTCTTGGTCTGAAACACGTCGGTTTCGTACTGATCGGTGGTTACAGGCATCCCGGCTTCCTTCCAGGCCATGATGCCACCCTTGAGGTTTACGGGGCGATAGCCCTCTGCTGCCAATAGACCCGCAGCCGTTGCCGACCGCCTTCCACTACGGCAGTAGACGGCTATGGTCTTGTCTGCAGGCAACACCGCCTTCGCTTTCTCCACGAAATCATTCTGCCGTACGTCGATGTTCACGGCATTCTCCAGATGGCCTTCAGCGAATTCTTCTGCCGTGCGCACGTCGAGCACCACAACTCCCGGCTCCTCAATCAGTCCGGAAAAGCCTTTCACATCCATGTTTTCATAATCTTGCTGACCACAAGCAGAGGTCAATCCGAGTGAGGCCAGCAAGCAAGTCAAAATCTTCTTCATTCCTATTTCTTTTTTAGTAAACTGTGCAAATATACATGATTCGCGGCAGATACACAAGTATTTTTTCCCTTTTTTTCTTTACATTGAATAAAAAAACAACATTCTTCGCACAAAATGAAATAATTTGATTAACTTTGTACGTCGAAAAAAAACATATCTGTCACTTCACCCTTATGAGTATCCTCCCCTACACATCAGCCGGACTGCTCCCCCTCATGGCTCTTCCTTTGTCAGCGCAGGAGCGCCCCAACATCCTCTATATCATGTGCGACGACATGGGCTACGGCGACCTGTCGTGCTACGGACAACGGCATTTCACCACGCCAAACATCGACCGGCTGGCGGCACAAGGCATGCGTATGACATCAGCCTATGCGGGGAGTCCCGTGTCGGCTCCTTCGCGCGCCTGCTTCATGACGGGGCAGCACACGGGGCACACCCATGTGCGGGGCAACAAGGAATATTGGCACGGACAGGTGGAATACGGACGGAATCAGGACTTTGCCGTCGTCGGACAAGAGCCTTACGACACGTCGCAACCTATTTTTCCAGAGATACTGAAAGCAGCCGGCTATCGCACAGGTATGTTCGGCAAGTGGGCAGGAGGCTATGAGGGCAGCCCGTCGACCCCCGACAAGCGCGGCATTGACGAGTTCTACGGCTACATCTGCCAGTTTCAGGCTCACCTGTATTTCCCCAACTTCCTCAACCGCTTCAGCCGCTCTATGGGCGACACCTGCGTCGTGCGTGAGATGCTGGAACAAAACATCCTGCATGAGATGTATGGCGACGACTATGCAAACCGCCAGCAATATAGTGCCGACCTCATTCACCAACGCGCCTTAGAATGGTTGCGACAGCAGGAGAAAGACAAGCCCTTCCTTGGCATTTTCACCTACACCTTGCCGCATGCCGAGCTGCGCCAGCCCGACGACTCTCTGCTACAGGCGTTCCGCGGAAAGCTATTGCCCGAACGTGCATACCGCGGCGACAAACCCTCGCGCTACAATCCCACACAAGAAGGGCATGCCCAGTTCGCGGCCATGATTACGCGCCTTGACGCACAAGTGGGCGAGATTATGCAACTCTTGGAAGAACGCGGACTGGCAGACAACACGGTGGTGATCTTCACCAGCGACAACGGCCCGCACGAAGAGGGAGGTGCCGACCCTGATTACTTCAACCACGACGGCAAGTTTCGCGGGCTGAAGCGCAGCACCCACGAAGGCGGCATCCGCATTCCTTTTATTGTCCGTTGGCCAGGCCACGTCCGTGCGGGCAGCGAGAGCGACCTGCCGTTTGCTTTCTACGACCTCCCGCCGACGTTCTGCGACATGGCAGGGATTCATGAAATGCCGGAATATGGTTTGCGATTCAAAAAGGGACAAATCATGAATCGCAAATCAGAAAGCGCCAAAAGCTTTGATGGCATCAGCATCCTGCCGACGCTCATCAGCAAAGGCCATCAGCGAAAGCACGACCATCTCTACTGGGAGTTTCACGAGACCGACATGCTCGGCGTGCGCTATGGCGACTGGAAACTGGTGGTCAAGCACGGCAAACCCGCTCTCTACGACCTCGCTACCGACCCGCACGAAGACCATGACCTGGCCGAACAACATCCCGAATTGGTAGGGAAACTCGTTCAGAAAATCTACAGCGACCACACCGACAGCCCACTCTTCCCCGTCACGCTGCCGCCAAAAGAATAATGATCGCAGCTCAATCGAAGTGGAAATGGAAGTCCAGCTTCGCCCCATTCACGCTGGTGAAAATGCCATTGTAGCCCTGCACGTATTTCGTCTCGCCGTCGCCCATATCGAGTTCAGCCTCTTCGAACGTGCCTTCGAACTGTCCGATATACTTGTCGGCGAGGTAGGCATCGATGATACATAGGCCTGTACTGGGGTTGTAGGAAACGAGTTTCAACTGTCGGCGTTCGCCATACTCCTTTCCCTCGCCCATGTTGTAGGGAATATAATTGCCGGTCATCCCGTTCATGTCAAACAAAAATCCCGTTTCGCCCACATTTCCCCACATGCCCATATAGACGGGTGTCTGCAATTTCACCTTATCGCCGATGGCCGATGGCGGCACCAATTCCACATCGCCTTTCTTGATGAACAGATAGTCGTGGGCTGTTATCAAGACATAATACCCCTCTATTTCATCATAATTGTCGGCGATGACGGTGCCTTTCTCGACGGTGGTAAACAGCGGATAGTCGCCCGCATCGTCGACGTAGTTCTCGCCGTAGATGGGCATGTTCTCGCGATTGGCCACGAGCACATGCTTGCCCGTGCCGTCGTACCACGTCTGTGTTGCTAAGTATTTGTTGTAGACCCAGCCCGTGACCTCACCTACGCTCACCTTGCTCCACTTCTCTCCATTCTCGCGAAGCACTCCGCTTCCTAATCCGTGGAACAACATCCAGAGTTTTCCCAACACCTTACCGCTGTTCGACGGCTGCGACCTGATGTTCAGGAAACCATCGTCGGAGGTGGCGTAGACCACGGTGAACACATCGGGTGCCTGCGCCCGGGCACCTCCCATGCCCAGCACCATCAATAAAGCCACGAGGGCGAACATTCTCTTTTTCATACCGATTCTATCTTTGAGTCAACTTAAAACACATGTCCTTACAG
>Ga0256407_10002664_pt1 | contig 33497 bp, 22 predicted proteins | sample RumenRJG_04DNA_FD_193489 | JGI IMG/M metagenome (GOLD analysis project Ga0256407, IMG submission 193489) | Bovine rumen microbial communities from Lethbridge, Alberta, Canada - RJG_04 | ecosystem: Host-associated > Mammals > Digestive system > Stomach > Rumen | place: Canada: Alberta...
TTTTTTTCATATTTTTTTTTTTTTTTTTTTTTTTTTTTTTTTTTTCAGATTTATTAATTTCAATATTATTTGATAAAATTGCAAAATCATTTTTTTCTTTTTGTTTTGTTATTTGGATATTATTATTATTTGATATATCTAATTGTTTTTGATTTTCAAATTTTTTTGAAGAACTTTCAATTTGAAAATCATTTTTTTTTATTTTTTTTTCACCAATAAATTCATTAATTTGTTTTTGAATTACAAATTCATATTTTTTTTTCTTATTTTCATTTATAGTATTTAAGTTATTACTTTCAATTACTAAATTTTTTAAATTATCCTTTTTCTCATTTTCTTGTTTGCTAATGATAAAATTATTATTTTGGCTATCAATTTTTATTTCATTTTTAGTGTTTTTATTAATTTCTAAATTATTATCTTGGATCTGATTTTTATTCTCCTCTTCTTTTTTTTCAATAGTTAAAGATGTTTCTTCCTTAATTTGATTTATTTTTTTATTTTCATTATTATCATCTCTTTTAATTGAAATTTCTTCTTCTTCAATTGTATCCATATTTTTATAATCTTTTTTGTTGTTTTCTTTTTTTGGTAAATCATCTTTATCAAAAGATGCACAACTAACAAAAATATCACTTTCATTCATATAATTATTATCCTTCATTTTTTATTAATTAAAAATATGGACAATTATTTATTATAATATTAATAAATTTAAAATAGTTTAATTAATTTTAATATTTTTAATATAAATTAATTAATACATTATTTAAAAAGTAAAAATTGAAATTTCCCAAAAATTTTTTAATAAAAAATTAATAAATAATATTAACTTAATTTTCAATTTTCAAATTTTTTTTTAAAAATTCATCAATTGTTTTAAAAGGAATTTTTTCCACATTATCATACAAATCAATATGTTCAGCTCCTTCAACAACGCATTTTTCCTTAGGTTCAAGTGCTTTATCAAAAGCAACTTCACTATAAGAAGCAGAATGAGCAATATCACCATAACAAAATAAAATAGGTCTTGGTGTAATTTCATGAACATAATTTAAAGCACTAAATTGTAACATAGATAAATTACTAGTTGTAGTAAAACCACCTTTAGCATTATGATGAAAACCTCTTTTCAAAGCATAAAATCTTTCCCATTCATTTGCAACTTTATCACCATTTTTTGTAGGAAGAGCATCTTCATTTTCATATGGTTCTTCAGGAAAATATGGTTTATATTCAGGATAACCTTTTTCAAAATCTTTCCATCTTTGTTCACATAATCCTTTTTCCATTTCTACAATTTGTTCTTTTGATAATTTCATCATATCTCTTACATTAGTCATATCATACATTGAACATGTAATTACACATTGAATTCTTTGATCTACACTAGCAGCTGATAATGCAAAACCAGATGAACCACAAATACCTAAAACTGCAATTTTAGTTCTATCAACAAATGGTACTTTAACACCTAAATAATCAACACCTGCTGAAAAACTTTCTGCAAAAAGTGAAGGGTCTGATACATTTCTTGGTTCACCTCCTGATTCTCCCATAAATACTTGGTCAAATGTTAATACTACATAATTTAATGAAGCTAATTCATTTGCATATACACATGGCCCTTGTTCTTTTGTTCCACCATATGGTGCTCCTACTATCACTGCTGGGTATTTTTTTGTCTTATCTATTGATTTTGGGTAATATAAATCTCCTGCTATGTATATGTTGAAACGATTTGGGTAACGTACATGTTCACGAATTACTGTGTCTTTTAAAGGAGTTATGTAGTATGACATTTTAATTAAATATATGATTTTTTTTAATATATGATAATTATTATATATTATAATAAACGTTATTTTTATTCAAATTTATTTTTTTAATTATTTTAATTTTATTTTTTTAAAATTTTAATGAGTACATTAGAAGAAGAAAATAATAATAATTTAAAAACGGAAAATGAACAAATAAATGAGGAAACAAAAGAAAAACATAATCCACATTTTTCAATAGATATTATAAATGCATTTGGAGCAAATTGTTCTTCTTCTTTAGGTGAACCAGTAAATTTTATTTCAAAAAATAAATATATAATATATAATGTAGGAAAACATATTATATATAGAGAACTTTCATATAATGATAATACTACTCGAACATTAGCTCCTATATCTTCTCAATCAAAACAAACAAATTTAAATTTAATATACTTAGACAAAAATTCTAAAGAAATTACTTCTTTAAATGTTTCACAAGAAAAAAGTTTATTTGCAATTTGTGAAAATTTAGAAGATAATTTATCTACTATTACAATTTATTTTTTGGCAAAAATTAATTTTAAAAAAGTTGTTTTATATCAACCAAGTAGAAAAATAATAACAGATAAATATTGTAATTTTAAAAATGTTTCTTTTACTTCTGATAATAAATTTATTATTGCTATAGGTTATGATAAAGAAGAAAAAAAATATAAAGGAATCATATATGATATTCAAATATATAAATTTTTTAAATTGAATTTAACATTACCTACAATTATTTTTGATATTGATGAAAAAGTATCTAAATTATCTTATGAACAAAAAATTATATGTACAAGTGGGAGATTTAATATTAATTTTTGGAATGTTTATCAAAATTCAACAAGAGAAATAAAAACTAGTATAAGTCAAAATAAAAATTATATTGATCATTCATTTGCAAAAGGAGATAATAAAAACCTTATTTTAATTGCAATAACTTCAGAAAATGAAATATTTATAATTGAGGGTTCCTATGATAAAAATAAACAATATATTAAAAATTCAAATGATAATGATTCAATAATAATTGATCAATTTACAATTAAACAATATATAAATAATATATTTAATAATTCATCATCATTTCCAACAAGATTAAAAATATTAAAAGATGGAATAATTGTAGGAAATGATAAAGGAGATTTACTTTTCCTTGAAAAAATTCAAAAAAATTCAATAAATGATAACCAAAATAATATAATAAACAATGATAACAAAATAAAAAACAATCAAGAATTATCAAACAAAATCCAAAAATATAAAATTATCAATCAATATACATCTCGTTATTACGTTCCTATAAGAATAATACATAGAGAAATAAATTCTTCATGTACAGGAATAACATGTAGTTTAAATGAAGATATGTTATTAATAACATATAAAAATAATGAAATAGTATATTGTGAAATAAAAGATATATTTTTTTATTTAAAAGATAATAATTTCAATATTGACTTTCATATTTTATGTGATGGATTTCATTCAGGGAATATAACATCAATGGATACATCAATACAAAGACCAATAATTGTCTCTGCATCACCTATAGATAAAACAATTAGAATATGGAATTATTTATCAGGACATTCAGAATTTGCAAAAATAATTTTAACTGAAAGTGAAGAACATCATATTTACAATTTTCATATTTTATCATTAGCACTTCATCCAAATGGTTATTATTTAGCAATTGCTGATATTGAAACTATATGGTTTTTTCATTTATGTTATAGAGAATTAAGATTTTATGGTACTGATATTGTAAGACAAAATGAAACTAGAAGGGAAAAATGTCATATATTAAAATTTTCTAATGGAGGACATTTATTATGTGCAGTAAGTGGAAAAACTATTTATTTACTTAGATCATATACTAGAGATTTAATTTATGTTTTTTATCCTGAACATATTGATAAAATTGGTGATATTACTTTTAGTGATGATGATAAATATATTTTTTCTTTTGGAACTGATGGTTTTATTTTCCAAATTAATTTATTTACTTTAGATATTGATAAAATAATTGGTAAATATATAAATTTTACAAGTTGTTTTTTTTACAATTCAATTAATGATACTATTAAAAATGATAATATTGATTTTCATATTATTGGATGTGGAAAAGATAAAAAGGGAAATTATACAATTAATGAAATAGATTTTAAACAAAAGAATGTTCATCATATTTATGATGATATTATTATAAAACAAGATAATTGTTTTAAAACTGAAGAAAAGATAAATTGTTTAATTTATATTAAATCAACAAGAATTGAAATGGAAGGTTTAATTTGTGGAACTTTAGATGGGAAAATTGTAATTTATCCTTCTCCAGTTAATCAAAAAAAAATTAAAATTGATGAAATAAATGTTCATAAAGGAAAAGTTAATCAAATTTTATTTAATAGAGATTCAAGTTTAATTTTTAGTTCTGGTGATGATGGAAATATTTTTGTATTATGTTTATTTGAATTAAAATCAAATAATGAATTCCATTATGATAATAGAATTAGAGGAATTAAACAATTAAATATTTCACTTGATGCTGGATTAGGAGAAAATGTACTTTTTCCTATTAATGAATTAGAAAAAATGCAAATTTTAAAAAATGAAAAAAAAAATATTTTAAATAAAATTGAAGGAGAAAAAGAAAAATTAAATAAAGAAATGGAAATGAAATTAAGATTTTTAGGGAATAATTTAAATGCAAAAAAAAATTTAGAAATGAAAGAATTAAATGAAAAAATTTTAGAATTAGAATTAAAAAATAAAGAATTAATTAATCATTATGAAAATAAGATTAAAGAAATAATTGAAAGTGATAGAAAAAAATATAATGAACAAAATAAATTGTCACAAGAAGAAATTAAAAATTTAAGAGATGAAATTTTAAAATTAGAAAAAATAATAAAAAATATAAAAGAATTATCAATTAAAAATAATGAAGAAACTACAAAAATTTATGAAGAAAGATTTTTAATACTTCAAAAAGAATTAAAAAATGAAGTTAATACAATTATAAAAGAAAAAGAAAAATTAAATGAAAACATATCTGATTTAAAAAAAGAACAAAATCAAATAATTAAAGAAATTGATTTTGAAAATGAATTACAAAAAAATAAATTTATGGAAAAACAAAATTTGAAAGAAAAAAATTTAGAAAAAATAATTGATTCTCAATCATATGAAATTACAAAATTAAAAGATTTAAAAATGAAATTAGAAGAAGATTCAAATAATAAAGAAAGAGAAATTAAATTATTAAATGAAAAAAATGAATATATTATGAAATTAATATCAATATTAAAAGCAAATTTAAATAAAGCATCAAGTGAAAGAGAAGATTTTATTAAAAAAACACAAGAATTAGAAAAAAAAATCCAAGAAATTGAAAAAGTAGAAAAATATTCTCATAAATTAAAAAATGAAATGTATAAAAAAAATATTGAAATAAGTTCATTAGCAAGAAAAACAGAAATACAAAATGAAAAATTTACAAATGAAAATAAACAATTAATTAAAACAGTCAATTTAACTTTAACTCAAATTGATACTATTGAAAAAGAAAAAAATAAATTAGAAATATTAATTAATAATTTAAAAGTTGAAAATGATAAATTAATAAAAAAATATAATATTTTTCAAAGTATTTTTGATAAATTATTATTTGACATTTATAAAAGTGTTCAAACTAATAATAAAAATGAAGTTTATAGATGTGTAAGTAAAATTTATAAAAATTATATTACTGAAGATTTTATTCATAAAATTAAGGAAAAACAATTAAAATTTAATATTCAAGAAGAATTAGAATATCAAATTAATTATTTACAAAATTCTTTATCCATTGGTGATAAAAATTTTGAATCTATAAATAAATTAAATCAAGTTTTTAAAAAACAAAAAATAAAAGAAAATTCTGAATTAATTGAAAATTTTTCTCAAATGAGAAAAAAAAGTATGAATTTATCAAAGGAAATAATAAACCTAAAAGGATATAATAATTCATTAAAAAAACAAATTACTAATTTAAAAAGTAGTCAAGTACATTTACCTAAATTAATAAAAAGTAATTCCACAGAGCAAATTCAAAATATAGATTTAACAAAAGATTCAAAAGAATTTAAAGATGAATTAGAAATTATAACACAAATAAAAGATAATTATAAAACAATAGAAAATAATAAATCTTTATCCAATGAAAAAAGAATGATACAAAGTAGAACAACTAGTAAAAAATATATGATAAGTTCATCTCAAAATCCTTTATCAGTAGATAATAGTAGATCATTAAGTCTAATTCAAATAAGTAAATTTTAAGAAATTAAATATTTTTTACAAAAGAAAATATAAATTATATATTTTATATCAATATAATAAAAATAATTAAAAAAATTAAAATAATTTTCTTAATAACTTTTATAAAAAAAAATGTCAGATGAATATTATTATGAACAACAAGCTCCAAATCAAAATATAGAAGAAGAAAAAAGTAAAAAATGTGATAAATGTAACTCTGAAGATGAAACATATTATCTCTCATGTAATCATTATGCATGTTTAGATTGTTTATTCGCAAATTCAATTTCAAGTAATTTTAAAGGTTTATCATGTCAAAAGAATATTTTATTTTGTCCAGTTTGTAATGAAGGAAAAGTATCATTTCAATCAAATCAAGATTGGATTAATGCTTTAAAAAAATTAATAGACAATAAAAATGAAAATAATAGACAACCTTCAAATGATGAAACAATAAAAGGATTTTGTAGTAAACATAAAGGAATTATTGTAGAAGATTATTGTCCTCTTTGTAAAAAGTGGCTTTGTGCTGAATGTAAAAATGCTTATCATAATGAATATTTTCCTGAACATGTTTTATTTGATTCTGATAAAATTAATGTTTTTTGTTCTGAACATCAAGATGTTTTTTTTGATAGTTTTTGCTTAGATTGTCATAAGGAAATTTGTTATAAATGCATTAAAGAAGGAATAAAACATTTAAATCATAAAATTATTACTAAAAATGAATATGATAAAATGAAAGCTAAATCACAAAATAAAAATACTTGTTTAGGTTATAATAATTATAGTGAAATGGAACAATTTTTAAATGCAATTGAAAAAAAATTTTTTGATGAAATTCAAGAAGATTATAATTCAAAAATTCAAAAAATTCAAACATTAATTCAATCACTTGAACAATTACAAAATAATTACAAAGCACAAGTGGAAAATTTTCATAGTGATATGGAAAAAGTATTTGAAATATTAAAACTATCTTATTTTAACTATTTTGCAATGACAGAAGAACAAAAAAAAAAAATAACAATAGCAAATTCTTTAACAGATATAGCATTCATATCAGAGAACATAATAGATATAGAAGATATGAATCTAAATTTTGGAAAGCAATTAGAAAATTATAACAATCTTACAAAAGAAAACCAAAACTCATGTTTTACATATCAATTAATATTTAACAATAATGAAATGTCAAAAATAAAAACATTAGAAGAACATGAAGAAGGAGTAACAAAATTACTTCAATTACATTCTGGTGAATTAGCATCAGCATCAATAGATTCAACAATTAAAATATGGGAAGTAAATTCTTCAATGAAAAAACCAATAAAAACATTAGAAGGACATAAAAGTAGTATATGGTCATTATTAGAAACATCATCATATCAATTAATATCAGGTTCATCTGATAAAACAATAAAAATATGGAATGTTTCAGTAGAATTATGTGAAGCAACATTAAAAGGTCATAAAGGGACAATTTATTCTCTTGCAGAAATGAAATCAAAAAATATAATATCATCATCAGAAGATAAGACAATTAGAGTATGGGATATATCACAAATAAAAAAACAATGTTTAAATGTTATATATAGTGATAATAAAAGTAAAATAACAACATTAAATGTTTTACCTGATGATTATGTTATTTCAGGAGATGATGATAATACAATTAAAATATGGGATATTGGAAATAATGAAATTATAGGTGAATTAAAAGGACATAAATGTACTGTTTGGTGTATATGTCAAATTGATGATGGGAATTTTATTGCTAGTGGTGGAAGTGATAATAGTATTATGATTTGGGATTTAATAAATATGGCTTGTGTGGATAAGTTAGAAGGTCATGAAAATACTGTTAGTTGTGTTAAAATGATGAAAAATGGTTTACTTATCAGTGGAAGTTGGGATTGTACTATTAGGATTTGGAATTTAAGTACTAGATTATGTGTTTTTGTTTTACAAGAACATAATGGGATTGTCTGGGATGTTATTGAAATGAATGATGATAAAATTGTCTCTGCAGGGAATGATAAAAAGATTATTGTTTGGGAAAAGAAATAAAAGTTATTTGAAACATTATTTAATTTAAATTGATTTATTTTTTTATGATTTTTTTTGAATATGAAATTTTGTTTTATTTTTTTTATTTATTTGAATATTATTTTTTATTTTATTAAAAAAATATTTTTAATTTTAAAAATAAATTAAATTTAAACATCTTTTCCCATAATTTTAAGTGTATCTTGAAATGTTTTTAAGAAATTAGAAATATTATCAATAATTTGATTTTGATGTGCAAATCTATTTTCCATTTCCATATAAATTTCATCTTTTAAAACTTTTAAATCATTATCACTTTTATTTTGAGTATCAGCAATAGATTTATCTCTTTTTTCAAATTCATTATTCATATCTTCTCTAAATATTTTCATTTTAGTTTCTCTATCATCTTTTTCCCTTCCTAATTTTTCATTTAATTCATAAACATTATCATTAATATTTCTAATAATTTCTTTTTCACCTTGCATTCTTTCTTCTTTTTCAGCTTGTGCTTTTTTTTCTAATTCTTCCAATTTATTTTTAATAGGATTTAACATTTCATCATTTTGTTTTAATCTCTCAGCTTTTTCATCTTCAATTGCTTTTTTTAAATCATCCATTCTTTTATCATGTTCATCTAATTTATCATGAACATATTTTTTTTCATCTTCAAATTGTTTATTCATATCATCTTTTAATTCTTGTAAAAGAGCTAAAAATTTACTTTCAAAAGCTCTTAATGCTGAATTTACTCTTTTTGCTTCTGCATCTAATGCATCTTTTAATGCTTGAAGTCTTTTATATATATCTTGAAATTTTGCTTCTAATTGCTTTCTTGCTTCTTCTCTTGCACGTTTCATATCTTCATAGTCATTGTGCATATCACCTATTTGACCTGCTAGGCCATTTAATTTTTGATTGTCTTTCATTTCCTTTTTCAACATTTTTGTATTTTAATGAGAGTTATCTTTTTATTTTATTAATTTTTTTTTTTTTTTGATTTAATTTTTTTATTTTCTTTTATTTTTATTTTTAAATATTATAATAAAAGTTTATTATTTTTATATACTTTTATATTTATTTTAAATAAAATTTTTACACAATGAAATTTATTTCTTTTTTTATATTGAATTTCAATATCATTTTATCATTTCCAATAATAACATTACCATTTAAAAGATTATCAAAATATGAAACAATAACAGAAGAAAATTTAATGGAAAATTTATTTTATAGTGATTTAGAAGTTAATATAGAAATAGGAACACCACCAAAAATTTATCCAGTATTAATTAAATTACAAGAAGCAGGAACATATATAATGAATATAGAATCAGATATTGAAAATATTAAGAAATATAATCCTAAAGAATCATATACTTATTTAAGTAAAAGTGAAAAATTAATTCCATATGTTAAATTACATTGTTTTAATGCATATTATATAAGAGATACTTTTTTTTTTGGAAAAGAAAGAGTAAAAGGTGAATTATTTTATTTCTTATTAGCTAAAAATAGTACTGAAAAAATAAAATCAAGTGGAGAAATTGGTTTAAAATATTTTGAATTAGGTTTAAAAGAAGAAGCATATTTTTTAAATCAATTGATTAAAAAAAAATTAATTCTTTCATCTATTTTTACTTTAGAATTTAATAATTCAAATAAAAATGAAGGTAATCTTATATTTGGAAAATATCCTCATGAATATAATGAAAAAGTATATAAAAAAGAAGATTTTATTTTTAGTTATATTGGTACTCCTGATATAACACAATGGATTATTTATATTACTGAAGTTTATTCTGATTATCTATTAATTGATAATAAATTTGAAATAAAATTATCTTATGAATTTGGTTTAATTGAAGGAAGTGAAAGATATTATAATACAATTTATTTAAAATTTTTTAATGATTATTTAAAAACAGAAATTTGTACTAAAGTAATGATTAATAATGAATCTTCTTATTTTTATACTGTATGTAATCATAAGTTTAATTATGATAATTTTCCTGATTTAATTTTTTATAGCGAAGGATTAAATTATACTTTTACTTTAACTAAAGAAGATTTATTTATGAAATATGGAAATAAAATATACTTTTTAATTGTTTTTAAATTACTTCCTGATAAATGGGTTTTTGGGGAAATTTTTTTTAGGAAATATCAAATAAGTTTTGATAAAGAAAAGAAAATTTATGGTCTTTATAAAAGAAAATATAATGTTACTGAAAATGAAAATAGTAATAAAATATCATATTCACATTTGAGTATTATTTTAGGAATTCTTTTATTATTTTCAATATTTATAATTTTTTATTTATTTAAAATTATTAAATCAAAAAGAAAATTAAGGGCAAATGAATTAGAAGATCAATATGAATATTTATCTCCATTAAATCAAAAATGATTGAAAAATTAATTTAAAGATTAAATATAATTCTGTTTATTTGATTTTATAATATATTAAAATATTTGTATTATCAATAAATCAAAATTTATTTATTTAATTTGATATTTTTCAAATTCATTGATTATACAAGAAATAAAATATGATAAATTTTGAGAGGCAATTATTTTTTTTTCATAATTTTCTAAATTAATTTTTGGTTGAGATTCAATTATTCGATAAAATTTTTTATTATAAAACTCTAAAATAACATAACATTCATTCATCATTAAATTTACTTTATCATAATAAAATTGAATTTTCACTTTTGAATCATTTATTTTAATAAAATTAATTCCACAGATATTTTTATATAAATTAATATATCTTTCTATTTCATTTCTTATTCTTTCTTTTTCTAAATCAAAATTTATTATTTGAATTATATTTTCTTTCTCAGATAATTTTTTTAATTGTTCATTATATAAATCTTTTAATTGATTAAAATTATCATTAAAATTAATATAAAGAAGATTTTTTTCTTTTTTATTTTCTTCATTTTTAAGTTCTATATTAGATTTTAATAAATGAGAATATAAATTAAATTTAATTTTTTGATTTTCCTTTAATGTTATTACTGATTCTTTTTTGATTATTGCTTTTTGTTTTTTTTCAAAATTTGAATCAATTAAACTTAATTCCTTATTTATTTTTTTATTTTTTTCTGTTAAAAAATAATTAGTATCTTCTTTACATTTGTTCATTATTTTATAAATATTATCATGTATTTTGTTAATTTCATCAAAATTTAAATTTGACATTTTAAAAAATTAAATTTAAATTAAATTTTTTTGATAATTAAAAAATAAATTTAAAAATATAATTTATAAATATTTTCTTTTAAATGAAGAATTCTTTGATTTAACTTTTTTTTTCTTCTTATTTTTTTTATTTAATATTTCAATGTTATTATTTACAATATTTTTAGTTAAAACATCTTCATCATTATTAATTATATTAGACTTAGATCTTTTATTTTTATTTACATTTTCTTTTTTATTTTCAGAATTTTCAATAGAAAAAGAATTATCTAATTTTTTACTTATCTTGAATTGAGAAATACTTTTACGAATTTTTTTCTTAAATTCTAAATTACTTGAATATAAAATTCCTGAAAATTTTTCTTCCAAAAAAGAATCATTATTATTATTTTTACTTTTTTTATTTTTTTTTTTTTTACTTACTTTTTTCCCGCTTTCTAATGATTTAAATTTTTCAAAATATTCATTTATTTTATCATTAGGTAGATTTAACCACATTTTTGATAAATTTTTAAAATTTAAATCCAAATTTTTATCTTTATTTCCATTAATTTTCTCTTGACAAAATAGATAATAAGGGTTTAGCGGTTTAGTATTTGTGAATTTTTTTTCTATAATAATTTTCTTTGAATTATCTGAAGTTGTCTCTGTATCACTTGTATCATATTTTTCATCATTATTATCTTTAATTGATTTTTTAGTTACTTTTACTTTTGAATTTTTTGATTTTCTATTTTTTGAATTTTGACTTTTTTTCATTTAATTTATAGTTTTAAATTTAAAAATTGAGTAAATTAAAAACATAAAATTTTAAAAAAAAATCAAATAAATAAAAATAATAATATTCTTTTCTATTTTTTCTTTATTATTAATTAATTTCACTTTTTCTTAAATTAATTTTTGGTAAAAGACTCATATATTTTTTTTATTTTTTTCATTCATTTTAAGATTTATTAAATTTCTTTTGATGTATCTTTGATTTTTTTTCCTAATATAAAATTTTTGTTTTTTTATTATTTATTTATAAATATAGTAAAAAATATTTATATTGTATAATATACTTTTATTTTATATTTAGTTTTCGGTTTTGACTTTTAATTTTTCTCTTTTTTGTTTAAATTATTTGATATTTCTTCCATTTTTTTTTTGCTTTTTTGAATTAATTCAATTAATGAAAAATGAATTAATTCAGGACCTTCTAAATCTTCTATTTTTGTTATTAAAGTATTTGGTTTGGTGTTTTCAAAATCATTAAAGTTACCTTTATTTAAATTATTTATTTTTGCATCTCTATTAAATAAAATATTATATTTATTTTCAATTTCAACTACTTCAGAACAATTTGAATCAGTTTTTTTTATTGAATTACTTTTATTTCTTGATTTTTTATTTTTATTTTCATTATTAAAAAAGTTTATATTTTTATTTTTATCATTTTTATTATTTGGTGATGTTCTTTTTATTATCAAATTACTATCAAATTGAAAAATTTTTTTTGGATAAATATTTTCTTTTCTAAAATTATTATGTGTATGCTTTAAACTTTTTATGTTTGATTCTACTTCTCTCATACTTAAATTTTTATTTCTTGATGTTTTTATTTTATTTTTATCAATTTTAATATTAACTGATTCATTTTTTTTACTATTTATTAAAAAAATATTTGATCTATTACTTTCAGAAATTAAATTTTTTGAATTTGAATTATTTTTTCTTCTACTATAACTTATTTCTTTATTTTTTTGCTGAAAATATTTTTCAATTATTTTAGAAAAGGAATGAAAATGAAAATTATTTTTTGAAATATTTTTTTCTTCTTTATGAAATGAATTATAAGAACTTTGACTCACTTTTTTTTTATTCTTTTTTGTTGTTGTATTTTTCCTTAAATTATTTTCTTTTTGTTTAATTTTTGAATTTTTTTTATTTAATGATATTTTATCAATATATTTTTCATATAAACTATTTACTCCTGAACTTGATGATTTAATTAATTTATTTCTTGAAACATCAATATTGGAAATTAAATAAATTTTACTCATTAAAATTGTTTCTTCTTTAATTTTTTAATTTAATTAAAATAAATACAATTTAAATATTTAATTAATTACTATTATAAAATATATAAATATTAATATAAAAAAAATAATTCACTAAAATAAAAAACATATTATTATCTAATTTTAAATACATATTTTCTAGTTTAAATCACAAATAGATTAGAACAAAAAAATACACTTAAAAATAAAAAAAAACCCTAAAATAAAATAAAACTATATTTACATATATTTTTTTTTCTTTTTTTTAACTTTCATAATTTTAGATGTACTAATACTATCAACTTTATTCATATTTTTAATAAAAATACTCATTCTAATAGAATTTCTCTTTGGTGGTCTTTTTGGTCCTTTATCTTCTTCTCCAGTTAATAAAACTTGATCTAATTTAATATCTTCTTTCCCATTTGAATCTTTATATGTTACTTTTTTTTCATATCTTTTTCTAGCTCTCTCTGTTAAAGAATTTTTCTTTGCAAAATTTTGTTTTAAATTTTTTTTTGTTGAATTACTATGATATGATTTATTATCACTATCATATGAAGAATCATTTTTATTTTTATTATCCATTGAGAAAAATTTTTTTCTTCTATCTAAATTAAGTGTATTAAAAATAGGAAATTCATTATCAATATTTTTTTTTTTATTATTTTTTTTATTATATAATAATCTTGGTAAAACTAAATTTGTTAAATTATTATTTTTTTTATTTTCTAAAAATAATTCATCTAATTCACTATCAATACTTTCTTCATCTTCTTCTTCTTCATCATTTTTATTTTTATCATAATTAAATTTTTTTTTTATCATTTTAATATAATTTCCCATTTCATGTGAAAAAGTTAAAATATTTGTTTTATTACCAGTCCAAATTTCATTTAATGTATCATGTAAAAAACTAAAATTTTCTCTCATTTGTTCTAATACATCATATAACATATCTTGAAAGTCAAATTTTCTTTTAATTGATTCAATATCTTTTCTCATATTATCAAGATTAAAATCTTCATTTTGTAATTCTTTAAAAAAAGGAATTTTATCATCAAAAAGATAAGGATTTTTTTTTTGAAATTTTATTTTAATTGCATAAATATTTTTTCTAATATCAGTATAATCATTATCACTAATTGATTCAATAGGTAAACAAGGAAAATTTTCCATTATATCTCTTTCTAAATCACCAATTTTTGCTAAAATATCATAAACTTCTTCAATTTTTTCATTTATTCTTTCTAAACCTGATTTTTCTATTAAATCTTTAATATCTTTTTCTTGAAGTTGAATTTCTTTAATTAATTCTTTTTTATAGATATAAATACATTGTTCAATATTTCCTTTTTCTAATAATAAAACTCTATGATTATTATGTTGGGAGTTTTTACATATTTTACATAAGAATTTACAATCATCTCTACAAAAATAATCTATGTCTCTTTTTTTACATAATTGACATTTATCTCTTTTTAAATTTTCATCTTCATTGTTATTTTCTAATTTGTGAAAATCAAAATTTTTTTTTATAAATTTTTTATCTTCTTGAATTAATTTTGATATTTTTGAACTCTTAATTGTAGTTGATGCTACGGTTGATGTTAATAAATTTTTGATTGTATTTTTTGGTTCTATTTCAGTTACTTTTATTATTACTCTATGTGATGTTTTAAAATATTCTTTTAAAGATGTTTCATTATATTGCTTTTCTATAATATTATTTTGATATGTTAAATTTATTAAATATTCTGGAATATTAAAAGATTTTTGAGAAAGATTTCTTAAATATGATATTGGCATTAATGGAGATATTGTAAATAAAAATGAATTTTCTTTATATATTAATTGTACTTCCATAATATTATTTTAAATATATAATATAAAATTTATTAAATTATTAATTAATATTTATATAAAATTAATAATGTCTTTTTTATTATAAAAGTAAACTAATTATTATAAAATTATATATCAGGAATATTAATTAAATATAAGATTTTTAATATATTTATTAAAAAATATTAACAAATAAATAAGATTTAATTTTTTTATTAAATGTTAAATAAATTCAAAATATTAAAATACATTTTTTAATTTGGGTTTTCTTATATATTTCTTTAATATTTTTCTTATTTAAATTAAAATGTCAAAAGATGACACTATAGAATCAATTAATTCATTTAATGATGAAAATATATTTGAAGTAAAAAATATAAATGTTTCTGGAGCCTCTACATATTCAAATTCAATGACATATATTAAAATTGAAAAATTTAAAAAATTCTTAAATTCAGGAAATCAATTTATAACAGATTTATTTAGTTTATATTGTCCCGCTATTAAAAAAAAAATACATTATAAAATTATATTAATTCCATCAGAAACATATCTTTCAATAAAAATTGAATTTTCTTCTAAAGATGGTAAAAGAATTGATTTCTTTCATTTTAATCAAAATGAAATAATAATAAATTTGTCAATATATTCTCAAATTAAAAAATCATTTACAAACTCAAATATAATTAAATTTAATGTATATAATTCACAAAGAGATGATTATTTTAAAGAAAATTATATTAAATATGATAAAGAATTATGTAGGAATAAATCTATTAGTCCATTTATATTAAAAGTTCAATTATATCAAAGAGTTTTTTCTAAAATATCAAATCTTTTTATAGGAATAAAAAATGAAGGAAATACATGTTATTTTAATTCAATTATTCAAACAATTTTTAATATACCTATATTAAGACAATATATATTGAATTTTAAAACAGAGAAAGAAGATAAATATTTATTTTTCTTTCAAAAAATTTTATATCAATTACAAAAGTCAAATGAGCCGATTTTTATTTATAAAGAAATTAAAAATACTAATTTATATAAATTAAATGATAATATTATAGGCTTTATAGATAACAATTTTAATTTTCAAAGTCAACAAGATGTTCAAGAAATATTAAGTTATATAATTGAATATTTTTCAAATTTAAAGAATAAAAATTCAGAAAAAAAAATTTCTGATTATTTTGAAGGAAAAATTTCAAATTTGATTGAATGTAATAAAATTAATTATAAATCAGAAGTAGAAGAAAATTTTATTTTTTTATCAATTGACTGTGATTCAGATAATATATTAAATTGTATAGAAAATTTTTTAAAAGAAGAAAATTTAACTGGAGAAAATGGATTATTAAATGAAAAAGATAAAAAAAAATATGATGCAGTCAAAAAAATATCATTTAAAAAATTACCACCAATTTTATTTTTTCATTTAAAAAGATTTACAAATAACCAACATAAAATATGTAATAAAATTCAATATCAAGATGAATTAAATATGTCAAAATTTATAAATAATAAAAATTTATATCATAATTATTGTCTTTATGCTGTTATTGTTCATGAAGGGATTATTAATCTTGGTCATTATTATGTTTATTGTAAAAATTTTAAATTAAATCAATGGTTTAAATTTAATGATGATTCAGTTTATGAAATTAATAATTTAAAAGAAGTATTTGATGATAATTTTGGAGGAATAATTGAATCTTTAAATGTTATAGAAAAAGGAAATAATAATATTGATATTATTGAAAGTTTTGATGATAAATATAAAACTGCTTATATTTTATGTTATGTTGTAAAGGAAAAAATTGAAGAATTTTTCACTAAAGTTAAATTTAATATAAATAAAGATTTAGAAAATAAATTTTGTTCACTTCCTAATCAAACTAGTATTACTGATTTTTTAAAAAATGGAAAATTTTCTACAAAAAATATAAATAATAATGATAAAAATATAAGACAAAAAGAAAATTTGAATTCAAATATTATAATTAATAATATTAATTCAAAAAACAATGTAATAAGTTATTCTGAATATGCAGAAGATAAAGAAGAAGAAGAAAAAATGTTAAAAGAAGCAATTAATCGTTCATTAAATATTCATCAAAATGAAGATAAAAAAGAAGAAAATTTAAATTTGTCTTTAAGTTTAAAACAAAATAAAATTTTAAGTTTATCAAAAAGTTATAAAACTTTAAAAGCTAATTTTACAAAAAAATTTCAAATTCATTTAATAGATAATATGAATACAAAACAAATTGAGACATTTATTTGTACATTAGATATAAAACAAAAAAATTCTCCAAATGAAATAATAAATTCATTATTAAATGTAGAATCTTTCAAAAAAAAATATCAAAATAATATTGAAAAATTACAATTAATTCATTTAAATTCATTTCAACTTTTAATAAATGTATATAATTGTTTTGATGAGGAAACTGAATTAAGGGAAATTATTTGTTCAAATGAATTTAATAAATTTTTATATTTATATTTATTTGAAAATTCTGAATATTATTATTCTATTCAAATATTTCAATCTAAATTTAATATAATGAGATTACCTTTTTTTATATTTACAAATGAACAATATAATACAATAAAAAACCAAAATAAAGGAAATAAGTTTTTTGAAATTTTATCAGGACCAAATGAAATTACAAAAAGTAAAGATATTAATTCAATAAAAATAAAACCAATTTCAGAAAATATAATGGAATATAAAATTAAAAAATTAATGATTAAAGTTTAATAATAAAAAATTATTAATTATAAAATATTATAATTATTTTAATTGATTTATAAATTAAAACATTTTTATTTTTTCTAATAACTTAAAAAATGCAAGAAAGATTAAAAAGATTTTTTTCTTTTTCATATTTCAATCAAAAGAAAAAACCAAAATTAATAATCCCAAATACAAAAAAATCTAAAATTAAACAATTAAAATTACTTCTTCCAAAATATAAAAAGAATCAGATAATACAAAAAATTATATTAAACGCTAAAAAAACAGAATCAAATAATGTAAATATGGTATGTAATAATGAAATAAGTAAAAAAAATGACTTATCTAATAATAATTTCAAAAATATAATATCAGAAATATATTTATATGAAAAGGAAAAGAAATTAATATCACCATTTTCAGTTGAAAATATAATATCATATATTGATAATTTAGAAAAAAAACCTTTAGGTTTTCATATATTTAAAAGTGAAAATTTAAATGTTTATATTTGTGAATTTTCAGATATTACTGAAAAATATTATTTTGGTGTTACAAAATATAAAATATTAAAAAAAGAACTTTACTCAAAAAGAAAAAATAATTATAATGTTACACTTGATGATTTTTCTGATGTTTATTCAGAACCAGAAAGAAGAAAAGAATGGGATAAAAATATAAATACATTTGAATTATTATATAATTTTGAAATATCAAATGATGATAATAAAAAAGGATTAGATAAAGCATTTATTCAACATCAAATTTATAATTCTCCAATTTTTGGAGTTTCTCAAAGAGAAATGGTAGATAAAAAATTTTCAATCCATTATAATAATCAGTTATATGTTTATCAATCATCAATTGAAGAAAAAAAAGGTTATGAATTAGTTCCAAAAAAAGATGATATTGTTAGAGCTTTTACTTTAATTAATTGTGCTAAATATAGTCAAGATGATGATTATTTATATTTGAATGCTTTTTATCAAACTGATATGAGAATTCCAATTCCTGATACATTTATTCAAATGACTGTACCATTTACTATTAATAATTATTATAAAAAGAGTTTTGAATTCTTTCAAAAATTTATTGATCAGCAGATATAATATATAAATATTTTAATATTATTAATATTTATACATCTAAATTATATTATTAAATTTTATATTTATTATTTCAATTTTTTAATATATATTTTAATTCGAAAAATGAGAAATAAAATTATTATGATTATTAATAATATATTGGAATTTATATATTAGAAACAAAAATAATTTTATATATAAATAATTAAAATTTTTTAATTTGATAGATTGTTCTATTAATTTTTTTTATTGAATTTTGGATATTTAATAATTTTCTTTCAAGTAATATTTTAGAGTTTTTGTAATCATTTAATTGAGATTTCAAAAAAGTAATTTTATTATCTTTATAATTATTATCATCTGTTAAATATTTCAATTTTAAATTTTTATTGTTTACACTTTCATCTTTTTCTTTAGATTTTTTTTTAATTAAAATATCATGAGTTAATTGGTATTTTTCCATTGCTGAAATTTTTTTTAAAAATTCTTCAATTCTTTCTTTGTCATATTCAAAAAATCTTTCCATAATTTCAATTTCATCTTTTGATAAAGTTTTAATTTCACTTTTTAAATTTTTAATTGAATCAATTATATTTAAACCATTAAAATAATTACTTTTAGGAATTAATAAAATTTTTTTAATATTTTTTATTTTACTATGACTTTTATCATCTTTTATCTTTTTTTTTACATTTTCACGAAATGTTGTATAAGCATTTTGACTATTTGAATTTATTCTTTCAATTCTTTCAAAATTTAATTTTATTCTATTGTAACTTTGTTCATTTCGATTTATTTCTGTTTTCAAATTCATTATTTTTTTTTGTAAAATACTCCTTTCATTTCTACTATTAGAATTATTTAAAACTTTTAAACTATTTATTTCTGTTTTTAATTTTTGATTTTCAAAATCCTTTTCTTTTATTTTATTAATTAAATCATTTATTGATACTTCATTTTGATTATTTAATAATGATTTAATTCTTATATTATCTTTTTGGAAAATTTTTAACAAAGCCTTGGAATTTTTTAATTCATTTTCCTTTATTTTTAATAAAATTTGAGGAGAACTTTTTGAATTTTTATGTTTTTTAACTTTATATTTTTTATTAGAAGAACTAATAATCATTGTATCAACTTGAGAATTTAAATCATTTAAAGAATTTCTTAAACTAGAATTTTTAAGTGAAATTTTTTTTAATTGTTCTGATTTATTAAATAAATTTATTTGTAATTGTTTTATATTTTCAGAATAGTTTTTATGTTCATTTTCAATTTCTTCATTTAAATTATTTAATGTTTCTTGATAACTTTCGAATTTATTTATTTCTGATTTTCTTTCTTCATTTTCATTTTCTTCTTTAATTGTATTATTATTTTTTATTTCATTTTCATTAAATTCAGTTTTTTCACTTATTTCTTTTTTACTTATTGAATTATTATCTGAAAGTAAATCTAAATTTTGTTTTGATTCTGTAAATATTTCTTCTTCATTATTATTATTTTCATCAAATTCACCATTTTGAATTTTTTTTGATTTTTTTTCTATTGTTTGTTGTCCTTTTGTACTGGCTCGATCACTATTTAAATCTTCTGTTACTGATTCAAGTTTATCTGAATTGATTTCTTCTTGTTCAAAAAATTTTCTAATTGTACTTGAACTCATTATAAGTTATTTTTATTATTATATATTTTGAATTTTATGAATAATATATATTTTATTTTAATTGATTTGTAATACTATAAAATAAATTTTATATAATAAAGTGATGATAATTTTTTGTTTTTTATGTCTATTTTCAAAATGAAAATACATATTAGAATAATTATTAAATATACATAATAATTATTTTTTTTATTTTTTTCTTTCAATTAATAATATTTTTATCTTTTATTTAATCATAAATTTACAATTTCTTGATACAAAAAAAATAAAAAAATGGCGTCATCAACATTTTTAGATATTGAAAATTTACAATATTATGAAAAAGAAGTTGGAAAAACATTTAGTTAGTAAAAAAATTTTTAATTAAAAATATAGTACAAAAGTCCTATATACATGGGCATTTGATTTAAATTCAAAGTATCATAGACTAGAATTATTCGATTCAAGAATGAGTGGAAAAAAAAAATTATGTTTAGATTCAAAAGTCTTACTTTCTTCTCAATCAAAATCAACAAACATTTTTAAAAGTTCATTTCAAATTGATAAAATAAAATGTGAAATAGTTCAAATAAAAGACAAACCTTTTAGTTATATTTTTAAAATAGCCAATAGGAATTTTATAGATTTGTTAAAAGACCAAAACTCTGGAAGATTAAAAAAAATTAAAGAAGAATATTTAAAAAAAGAAAAAGAAAAAAAGCAACAAGAAAAAGAAAAAAAAATTAAAGAAGAAAAAGAAAAACAAGATGAATATGATAAAAGGGCAAAAGCTTTTAATAATGAAATTAATGCTGAAAATTTATTTATTGATGATGAAGATTCAAAAGCAAATATAGATAATTTAAATGATGATTCAAAAACTTTTAATAATAATAAAAATATCATAAATAATATGAATTTTGAAAATTTTAATAATAATTCAAATAACAATAATTTTAAATTTAATGAATTTTTTGGAGATAATAATAATATTCCCCAAAATCAAATGAATATTAAATTTAATTTCCCTCAAAATAATTTGAATAATAACAATAATTTCCAAATGGAATATAATAATCAACAATTTTATCAAAATAATCAAATGAATATGAATAATTTTAATCAAAATAATATAAATAATTACCAAAATAATAATAATATGAATTTCCCTAATTTAATTAATCAAAATTTATTAAATCAAAATAATATGAATATAAATAATATCAATTATAATCAAAATAATATTATGAATAAAAATAATCAATATTATTATCAAAATCAAAATAGTATAAATAATCAAATAGTTAATCAAAATAATTATTATTCACATCAAAATAGTTTTGTTAATGAAGAAATGATGAATAATCAATTTTTAAATTTTGAGAATGATAAAAGAAGAGCTTCAGTAAAAGTAATTTATTTTTATATTATTTATTATAGAATGAAATATTAAAAAAAGATTTATATAATAATCAAAATATTTTTTTGAATTCTCAACCTAAAAAAAATATTTCAAATCAACAAATTCCAAAAATTAATTATCAATTTTTAAAGTAAAATTAAATATAATTTTTTAATAGTCATTATAATATGAATGAATTTAATAATAATAATATCAATATTAATTACAATAATGTAAATATTCCAACACCTTTTGATGATTAATTTTTTTTGTCATAATTTAGATATAATATTTTATTTTATTAAAATTTAAAAAATTTTAATTTATTTTTATAATTTTATATTTATGGATGATATAAAAAATGATGAAATACTAACATTAAATAAGAAAAAAAAGGAAAATAAAAAAAAATCATCATTAGATTATAAAGAAAGCAAAACTTTGAATGTACAAATTCAAAGTAATTTGAAAAAATCAAAAAAAAAAGAAGAACCAAACGAAAATGACAATAAAAAATTAAAAATAAATATAAGAGAAAATGATAATAAAAAATTAGAAGAAAAACAAAACAACATTAATAATTTAATATCATCATCTTCCTCTTCATCATCATCTTCCTCTTCTTCATCATTTTCAAAATATGAAAAAATGAGGGATTTTCCTAAAATTAAAAAACAAAAAATTGTAAATCTGAAAAGTTTATCTAGTTTAAAAATCCTAAAAAAAATTAAAAAAAAAACAAAATATTTGAATGTAATTCGAAAGTTTCATGATGTTTATCAAAAATTATCAGGAAAAAATTTTATTGTTGAAAAAGAATACCAACATCAAACAAATTTAGAATATTACAGAAAATTAATAAATATTCAAATTTTAATTTGTGTTATTGCATTTTTATCTATTTTATCAGGAATTCTTTATTATGAAAAAACTTATAAAGATAATAAAGAAGAAGCAAAAACTGATCATATTATTTTATTATATTTACTAAATATTCAATCAGTATTATTATATATTGGAATTATTTTAAAAGAAAAAATAAAATTAAAATGTGATATTGATTTAAAAATTGAAAATAATGGAGCAACATTAATTAACACAAATAGATACATTAAAATAATTTTATATTTTATTTTCTTTATTTTTCAACCCTCACATATTTTCCAAAATGTTAAAATAAAAGAAAAAAATGATGATGATGGTTCAATAATAATTTATCCTTTAAATTCAATATTTTTGGCATTATTATTATTAAGAACATTTTTCATTTTTATAACAATATTATATATAAGTATATTTATGACAGTAAAATCACAATATATGTGTCGTAAATATTCATTTCAAAATTCATTATTATATTGTTTAAAATGTTTTGCTCAATATAAACCAATTCAATTATATATTTCAGGATTTTTAATTATATTATTTACTATGGCATATGCTGTTAGAATTTTTGAAAGACCTGCAAATGATATTTTAGATAGTTATAGTGATTCTCTTTGGTTAATTATTATTACAATGACTACTGTTGGATATGGGGATATTACTGTTAAAACTTTAGGAGGAAGAATTATTAGTATGTTTAGTTGTTTATGTGGTGTTTTTCTTACTAGTATGATTATTGTCACTATTACTAATTTTTTAAATTTAGAAATTCATGAAAAAAAAATGTTAGATATTTTGGAAAAAACTGAAAATTTAGAAGAAAAAAAAAATTTGGCAAAAGATATTATTCAAATGTATGTTGAGATTATATGTAAAAATTATAATGGTTATAATTATAATAAAATTATGTCTGATTTTCAACTTCTTATGCCATTAAAAAAGAAAATTTTAGAATTAAAATCTAATCAAAGTTATGTATCATCTAATTATACAAAAGAATTTATTTCATTAAATAATAGAATTGGATATTTTATTAGATATCAAGAAACAATTTTGAAGAAAAGAGAAAATCTATATAAAAATATTGAAAAATTGGAAAATAGAATACAAAAAATGAAAAATAAAAATCTATTATAATTGATATTATATTATATACTTATGAAATAAAATTATATAAATTCAAAATAAAATTATGAGTTAATTAAAATTATAAAAATAATATTTTATTATTTAATAATATAAATAAAATAAATATTATTTTAAATAAATATAAAAATATTCAAATTTTATAAATTATAAAACATTTTATATTATAAAATAAAAACATTTAGTTAATTAATTAGTTAAAGTCTATTAAAAAATCAAACATCAGTTAATTATTTAGTTAGTTAGTTAAAGTCAGGCATGGGCATATTTAATAATTAAATTAAAAAAAAGAAACCCATATTTCATAATTTATTCATCTTTTTTATTGTTTGCTTCCCAAATTTGAAGTACATATAATAAATGTTTTAATCAATTTTATTCCTTTATAATCTTTTTTCTTTTCTTCTTTTTTTTCTGAATAATTCTTAGAATAATAAAAATATTTAATTTTTTCTTTAAAAAATGCGAACATCCTGCCTGGGACTCGAACCCAGAACCCCCAGATTAGAAGTCTGATGCGCTTCCATTGCGCCAGCAAGACGTATATATTTTTTTGATTTAAATTATATATAAATAATGCTACTTTTATTTAATTAAAATTTAATATTTTAAATAGAAATTTTACAATCTAATTAATAATAAGTTATAGTATCCTATTAATTATATATAAATATTATTTTTTTAAAAAAAATTAATGAGTTTTTGAATATAATAAAATAATAATTATTTTTTTGCAATTTGAACTTAATTTAGAATTTAATAATTCAATTAAAACAATTTTAATTGTTTCTTTTAAAATTCATTTTCTTTTATAATAAATTGAATTTTTCTTTATGTCTTTCTCTATATCTTTTTGCATTTTCTTTAATTTAATTTTTTAAATCTGATTTTTATTATTTGAAAATTTATAAATTTATAAATTCTTTATTAGGAGAATTATTTTTTTTAAGATCAAATCAATTATCATTAATTTTAAAAATTTTATATTATGTTTTTTACATTTTTATATCATATTGTTCATTTATAAAAACATCACCAATTTCAAAATTCATTTTATAATTAGAATTTATATTAAATTAAATTAAAATAAAAAATTAATTTAAACTTTTTAAAAAAAAAAATATTTTATATTAATAATAAAAACAAATCTAATTTTTTTAAATTTCAAAATTGTTATTAGGTAATCTTTCTTTTAATCCTTTCATAACCCAATCAATAATAAGTTTATTTAATTCTTTATTTTTTGCAATTTTACTAACATTTTTTAATTTACAATCAGAATAGTATCCACCATTAATTAATTCATTATAATCAATATAAGATAAAAATAATTGGGTTTGTGCTCCTTGAATTGGATTTTTAGTAAAAAAAACAAAAAAAAGATAGCATATTTTAAAACAAAAATTAAAAAAGGGATAATCTTCTAAAAATCTCATAAAATTAGTATTAACAACTCCAGGATGTACTGAAGCAATTTTTAAATTTAAATTCTTTTCTTCAAAAACATTTTTCAAATAAAAAGTACCATATAATATAAAAGTTTTTTCAAATGAATATAATTTTAAAGAATCAAGATATTTTCCAGTATAATATTGTTTTTCTAATTCTTTATAATTATCTAAAATTGATATAATATCTTTATCAAAATTAAAAAATGCATGAGCCATACTAGAAAGATTTATAATTCTTCCTTTTTCATTCATATGATTAATTAAAAGTAAAGTTAATAAAAAAGGTCCAATAAAATTTCCTTGAATACTACTTTCATAATTATCTTTTGTTATTATAAATTTTTGTGGTTGTGCCCCTGCATTATTCATCAAAATATCAATTTTTGGATATTTTTCTTTTATTATATTTGTAAAATTTATAATACTTTCAAAATTACATAAATCTAAATTTAAATAATCTGCATTTTTTTTTAAATTTATAGGAATTTCTTCCATTGATTTTTTTGCTCTTTCCTCATTTCTACATGCAAAGATTACTTTAGCATTTGAATTTATTAAATGTAATGCTGATACTTTTCCTATTCCTGATGATGCTCCAGTTATTATTATGAATTTACCAGTTAAATCATGAGTTTTATTATTTACTCCTCCATTAATATATTTTTTGAGATAATATAAAATTATAGGCAATAAAGCAAAAAATATGTAATACATATATAATTTTTAATTTAATAATATTTTATTTTTTTTAATTTAATATAATAAATATCAGCAAATTAATATACCATAATAATGAATGTAATTTTCAATTACCTATTGTGATTACTCCAAAATTAGGAGAAGACATAGTCCTTAATAAAGGAACAGATGTTCCAACTCCTGAAACTAAATATAAATGATAATTTTTTTTTATGGAAAATAATCCTTTATATCTTTTATAATATATCATATGTTTTATATTATCATAAGGAAACATTTGTCCCCCATGTAAATGCCCACATAAATATAAATTAATATTTAAATTAGGTAAATCTTCCAATTCAAAAATAGGGGAATGATATAATAAAATATTAGGTAAATTATTATTAGGAATTAATTCTTTAATATTTTTTTTAGCTTGATCAATATTAAATTCATATTCTTTACCAATTATATTAATACAATCTTCAAAAATTATATTTTCATTTTTTAAATGCTTTATATAACTTAAATTATCAATAATATTCATTGCTTGCTGATAATCACCATAAAATTCATGATTACCTGTAATATAATAAATAGGAATTTTTAATTTAGAAAAAGGTTCTAACATATTTTTTTCTAAATACATATTTCCATCAATAATATCTCCAGTAATTACTACTAAATCTCCTTTTTCTTTTAATATCATATTGACTAATTTTTCAACATCTTTTTTACCATATGCAGCACCTAAATGAAGATCACTTAAATGAATAAGTTTAATTTCTTTTTTTATTCCTTCTATTTTTATTTTATGTCTATCAGCATATAATAATCTTTCATTTATTAAACCAAAAATAACACTTATTAATGAAGGTAAAATATATATTAAAATATAAGTGCTTTTTCTTAAATTTGAAAAGTAATAAATAGGATAAAATATTATTGAATATGAACTCAAATAAAATATTAAACCAAAGAAGTGAAAATATCTAACATATAAAATTTTATATAATTCATATTTTTTATATAAACAAAATAATGATATAAGATAATATAATGAAACAAAAATAAAAGAAAAAATAAATAAAGAAAAAGGAGGTATTTTATTATTCATAATATAATATATAACTCCAAGATTATAATATAATCCTAAAACAATTGAATAATAATAAAATCCATAAACTTGAATGGTCCTTTTTATAGGAAACATTTAAAAATTTTTTGATAATATTTATTATATTTAATTAAATTAATTAATAAAAATGAATATAGACCCTAGAAATGATGAAAAAGTTAGAAGTAATTTTTTAAAGAAAATGGCTAAAGCACCAAAAGATCATAGAGATGAAATGAGATATATACATGATATGAAATATGATGGAAAATTTATAAATAAAAACCGTAAATTTTTTTATATAATATTTTTAGAAATTATTATTGATAATACTTTTAAAAAATATTTCATTATCAGAGATGAATTAGATGAAGATAAAAAAGAATAGATTAATTAAATAAATATATGATTGATATAAAAATAAATATTCTTTTTTACTTTTTTGATTTTATTAAATAAATTGAATCTATAAAATAGTGGTTTTAATTTATATAATTTTTTTATTATTTTATTAATAAAATAACATTTAGATATTTTGATATTTTAATAAAATTCATAAAATTTTTTAAATATAACTGAATATAATAAATAAATAGATTTATTTTACAAATTACCTTTTTTGACTTTTTTCTTTTATAATTCTTTATAAAATAGTAAATTATTGCAATTTTTTATTTAAAATTGTCTCTTTGCTTAATATATAAACATAATATATCATCATTATTATTATTAATTAAACTATTATCAATATCATTTTTATTATTTTGATTATTTATTCCTAAAATATTACTTCCTTCATTATTAAAAGTTTTATTAAGTTCATCTAAAAATTTTTCATGTTGATTATCCAATATAAGATTTTCTCTTTTTTTTAATATTTCAATATATTCTTTTAAATTATAAAAAGCAAATAATTTGATAAAAATTGTTGATAAGGAAAGTGTAAAAATAATAATATCAAATTTAGAATCACTATAATCTTTAATAAATATAGTTTCTTCTTCATCATTCATCATTTGAATTAGTTGAATAATCACATCCATCAATAAATATAATACACTACTTATAATATAAATATACATTAATATTTTTGATAAAATCACTTTTCTTATTAATAATAATAATAAAATGATAAATATAAAGATAGAAGAAATAATAATTATTTTATTTATTGTGTTAGAATATGAATTATCTTCTTTAATATAACTTTCTTTGATTAAAAGAATAATTATTGCAAATATTAAATCAAATAATATCAAAAAGAAACAAAATAAATAATTTCTAAAAATTAAATGATTTATTGTTTTTTCTATATAATTATTTATTTAATTTTCTTACCTTCTGGCTCTGGATTTGAAACATTTGAAGTAAAAGAATATTTCATATTTTAAATAATTAATTTTTAAATTTTATTCAATTTTATTATAAAATAATATATATTATTTAATATTTAAGTTAAAAATAATTATTCATTTTTAATGAATTCAATATCAAATTTTCAATTACAAAATCAAAATGAAAAAATTAATATGATAAATCCTTCTTTAACTGATTATGAAACAGATTTCGAAACAGATTCAGAAAAGAAAATAAAATTAAGTGAATATATTTATGATAAACTTGAAGAAAAAAATATGGATGAATCTCTTTGTAAAGCTTTATTGAAATTATATGAAGATCTTAATTTTATTTCTGAACAAGATTTTTATAATTTTATTGTAAATAATATTGGAGTTGATATGAGAATTGTATGTCTTGTAAATTTAATGATAAAAGAAAAATTAAGTGAAAGTGAAAATGTTATTTGATTTTTTTTTAATTATTGTAGATATTGTTTTTTTACTTGAAAGTTTTTTTATATAAAAAACTTTTCATAAGTGTTATTCAATGTTTTTAGTATTTAAGAGCTTTTAAAGTTATAATATATATTTATAATTATATTTTATCAATTAATAAAAATTTGATTTTTAATTTTTTTTACTTTTAAATTTAACTGAAAAAATGGAATTATCAAAGCAAAATTTTTTTCGAGAAAATTATAATTATTCTAATTATGATTCATATGAAATGAATTATATCTTAAATGAATCAAAATCAACAAGAGAAACAATTGTAATTAATAATAATCAATTTATTAAACATGCAAAGCATATATCATTAGAAGATGCCTTAAAATATTCAGTTAATTCATTTAATTCTAATGAAAAAATTTTTAATTCAAATTTAGATGATGATTATTTTAATGATTATAATTTTTATTTTAAAAATCCAGAATGTAATTATTTAAATGAAATATATAATGAATTATTAATTGAGGAGAAAAAAAATGAATTTTTCCAATCATTTGATTATATGTCTTATCAATATGATTTAACTCCAAAAATTCGAGCATGTTTAATTAATTTTATTTATATGATTTCTGAACATTTAAATTTAAATGATAAAACAATTTATTTATCAATTCAAATTTTAGATAGATTTTTTTGTTCAAAAAAAATTGATATTTCTTATATACAATTACTTGCAGCTTCATCTTTATTTATTTCTACAAAATTCAATGAAATCATTATTCCTCCAATTGAATATTGGTTAAAGATTTTAAAAGGACAATATAATAAAAATAAATTTTTAATTATGGAATATTTTATTTTAGATTCTATTGATTATAATATTCTTCCATTATATCCTGTTTCCTTTTTTGAAATTATTAATGAAAAAATCAAATTTAATAAATATGAATTTTATTTAGGACTTTTATTGATTGAAATTTCACAATTTGAATATAATATTATTAGATTTAAGAGTAGTGTTATAGTTCAATCTGTTGTTTATTTAATTTTATCAGTTAAAAAGAAAAAAAATCCTAATCTTAATATTAATGATACTATGTTTAATATTTTCCAAGGAGTTGATTTAAATAAAAATTGTCAAAATACTATAAATGTTAAAAAATGTAGTAATTTAATTTGTATTTTAATGGATAATATTAAAGCAAATATATTTGATATAATATATAGAAAATTTTCAAGTAAAGAATATTATAATGTTACCGATTTTAGTATTTTTATGTAAATCAAAATATAAATAAAATAATATATAAATTATATCCAATTCACAATTAAATATTTTTTAATTTTATTAATATAATCAAACACAATTTTATATTAATATAAAAATCAATTAAAATTAAAAAAAAAAGAAAAAAATTTTAAAACAGACTCAATATTGTAAATTTGTATTAAATAAAATAAATAATAACTACATTACTTTCACCTTGATCATTTTAACTTTGCTCAAGGAGAAGAGTTTTAGTAGGTTGATCGCAAATTTCCCTACTTCCATAATATTGAATAGCTCCAGGGAAAGCGAACATATCATCACCTTTAGCCCATTCTTCTCTATGAGCAGCATAGAACTTGAAAGGTTTTCCTTCTAATTCAACAAGAGCTTTTTGAATAACAGGTTTCATTTCTCCTCCTCTTTTTTCCATATTCATCATACTAGTTAATGGGAAACCACCAGCATGCCAATGTTCAGCTAATTCCTTTAAATTACTAACAATTGCCATTTGACCTGTTTTTTTTAAAGCTGCAAGTATCATTGCAGTTCTACCAAGACTATAACAATAAGTAGCATCAAAATTACTTGGGAAAGCACATCTACCTTCATAACCAAAGAAATGATGAACTGCACTAAATGGTACTTTACTACCTCTTTTTTTAAGAACAGCTTTTACTACATCAGATACTAATTTTTCTGTTTCAATTGCAGAGACATTTACATTACCATGGGGATCTCTATCTAGAAGAAGTTGTTTTGCTATGTTTTCTGGAAGTGTCATAAATGTTGCTCCAGCTGCTTTGCTAATGTGACTAACTACAAAATCTCTTTGTTGATTAAAGTCAGTTAATTTGGCATATTCAGCTCCATGTGCTGCGAGTAAGTCATTAAGTTCTGATATTAATACACCCATTTCTGGAATGAATTCAAGTAAACCTTCTGGAATGATAACAACACCAAAATTGAATCCATTCTTTGATCTTGTTTCAACCATATTTGCAATTTGCTCTGCTACTTGAATAAGTGTCATTCCTTTAGCTTTTACTTCTTCTGAAATGACAGCCCAAGTTGGGTGGGTCATTAAAGCAACTTCTAATGCAATATGTGAGGCACTCCTACCCATAATTTTAACAAAATGCCAATATTTTCTTGATGAAATAGCATCTCTTTGAATATTACCAACTAATTCAGCATAAGTTTTAGTAGCAGTATCAAAACCAAATGAAGTTTCAATATATTGATTTTTTAAATCACCATCAATAGTTTTAGGAACACCAACAAAGACAACATTACTTTTTTTATCTTTAAAATATTCAGCCAATAAAGCAGCATTAGTATTAGAATCATCACCACCTACAATAACCATAGCATCTAATTTAAGTTCAGTAATAACTTTATAAGCTTGGGCAAATTGATCAGGAGTTTCAATTTTAGTTCTTCCAGAACCCATAATATCAAAACCTCCTGTATTTCTATACATATCCATTAAATCATCTGTAATTTCAATATAATCATTACTAAGAATACCACCTGCTCCTCCTTTAAAACCAATAAGACAACTTTCTTTATTTCCTTCTTTTAAAGCATCATATAAACCAGCAACTACATTATGTCCACCAGCTGCATTACCACCACTAAGGATCATACCTACTTTTAATTTTCTATGAATATCACCACTTTTTCCTTTGGAAATATCACATACTGGTTGACCGTATGTATTTTTGAAAAGTTTTTTTAATTCAGCTTGATCTGCTGGAGCTTCTGTTTTAGGACCATCTGCGATTTGAATTGAATCTAAATTTTTTATTATGTCTGGGATTATTGGTTTAAATTTTAAACGATCTTTGAATAATGGAGTTAAGTTGTCTATAAATTCTTTTGTTTGTTTTAATTGACGGAATTGCTTCTCTTCTAAGAATTTTGTTTGGAAGCTGTATGCTTCTGAAATAAAAAGCATTAAGATTATTAGAAGTGCCTTATTCATTTTTTTTATATTTTTTTTTTATTTAAGGATTTTTATATTTTTTTTTATGAGGGAAGTTGGAATGTTGTATATGATATTCTTTTTATTTTTTTAATTGTAATAATATTGGAGAAAATTTAAAAATATTTATTTCATAGGAAGTAACATAATTTATAACTTAAAATTATTTTTTTGCTCAAAAAAAATTTAAAAACAATAAAATAATAATGGCCCAAAATCGTCCATTGAAAATTTTAATAATTGGTGATTCAAATGTAGGTAAAACATCAATTCTCTTACAATATACATCTAATTTTTTCCAAGAAACTCATATTGCAACAATTGGTGTTGAATTTAAATTAAAAGAAATAATGTTAGATAATATTGAATATAAATTAAATATATGGGACACTGCAGGACAAGAAAGATTTAAAGCAATAACAAAAAGTTTTTTTAAAGCTGCTGATGGAATTGTTTTTGTTTATGATGTTACTAATAAACCTTCTTTTGTAAATATTAAAAATTGGATTAAAGATGCTGAAAGTAAGGCCAATGATTTTAAAATTATTATTGTTGGAAATAAAATTGATTTAAATGATTCTAGAGAAGTTAGTTTTGAAGAAGGTAAAAATTTTGCTAAAAAAAAAAATTGTCCTTTTTTTGAATCAAGTGCTAAAGATAAAATAAATATTGATGAAATTTTTATAACTTTGTTAGAAGAAATTCTAAAAGCTCAAAAAAATTTAAAAGAAGAAAAAATAAATGAAGGAGAAAACAAAATAATTTTAGAAAAAGATGATAATAGTAAAACAAAAAGTAAAAAGTGTTGTAAATGAAACAAAATTGAATTAAGAGATAATTAGTATAAATTGCTAAAGATATTTTTTATTAAGCAAATACATAAAATTAATAATAATAAAAGTTCATAAACAAATTTAAGGTTGATGTGAATTTTAAATAAATTTAATAATTTAAAATTTATATAATTAGTAAAAGAAATATTTTAAGAAAGTCAATTTTAATAAAAAAATAAATGTATATATAAATGGATATGGGGATT
>Ga0256407_10002666_pt1 | contig 33493 bp, 18 predicted proteins | sample RumenRJG_04DNA_FD_193489 | JGI IMG/M metagenome (GOLD analysis project Ga0256407, IMG submission 193489) | Bovine rumen microbial communities from Lethbridge, Alberta, Canada - RJG_04 | ecosystem: Host-associated > Mammals > Digestive system > Stomach > Rumen | place: Canada: Alberta...
ATGGAATATCAAATTAATATTTTTTTAGATTTTGAAAAAGAAGAAATTTATAATTAATCATTAAATTTATATTAAAAATAATACTTTAATTTCTTATTAATTATTTTTTTCAAAAATTTTATTTTTTATATTTTAAATGTGTTATTTCATATTTTTAATATTAATATTTTTTATTTTACTTTACTTTATTCTCTAACTTTTTTGATTCTTTTAATTATTTCTATTTTTAATTATTTATTTTTCATTTTTAATTATTATAGTTCATTTTTTATAAAAGATATGATATAATATTCATTTTTACTCATTTCTTAAATAAAATTCATCATTTCTTAATATATTATTCTTTTACATATTAAATTGTTTTATTTAAAAATAATATATAATTTATTAAATCATTTTTTATTAAAAATAATATTAAAATCATTTTTATTTTATTTAATATATATGATTCTTTTTTTTGTTATCATTATATTTATTATTCTTATATTTATTTTTTATTGAAATCTTTTAACAATAAATTTTTTTCTGAATTATCATATTTTTGATTATATAAATTTGAAATTCTTATATAATTAATTATTTTTTTTTCATTTAATGATATACAATATCTTTTCTTAAATAATAGATTTTCAATTTCTTTGCATTTCTCATCATTAATTTGTTTTTTGATAATATTCATTTTTTTGTGACGAATTTTCTCGATAATAGGACAAATATAACCAGTCATCATTTGTAAAAATTGTGATTTTTCATTTATTATTTTAATATTTCTACTTATTGATTTATATTTTTTTATTTTTTCTGTAAACTTCTCTTTATTTTTATCTAGAACAAAATTATATAAATTAATTTTAAATTTTTCTTTTTCTTTTATTGTAAAATGATTTTTTAAATAACAGAAAAAATTATTTGCTTCATTTTCTTTTTTTAATTGAATATTTTTTATTGTTTTATTTTTTTTTATTTGAATATTGTTATTATTATTAATTGAATATGATTTATTATTATTTAATAAATTATTTGCATTTGAATAAATTGATTTGAAATGTTTTTTTTGAGAATAATTTTCATTATTTGTTTTATTTATATAAAATGTATTTGATGTGGTTAAGAATTTATTATTTATTTTTTTTATTGTTTGAGAAAAAGGATTTCTTAATATTGTTTTATTTAATGAATTATTTATTCTTGAAAAAAGTATAAAATTACTTTTTAATTTTATTTTTGACTTTAATTTTGGAGAATTTGAAGTTGTTAAAGGAAAAATAATATTATTTTCCATTTATATAATTATTTAATAATAATATTTTTTATAATAAATGATAAATATTTTCAAATAATCAATTTTAATTTGAAAAATAAATTAAAAAAAATGTCGATTTCAATATCAAATTACATATCAAAAAAAGGAAATAAAGTAACTTTAAATGGAATAAATTTAAACCAACAAGAAAATGAATATTTATTAAACGATATAATAATCAAATATCCAAACATAACAGAATGTGATGTTAATAATTGTAATTTAAAAGCATTTCCAAAACAATTAATGGAACTAAAAAAAATATCATCATTAGATATAAGAAATAATCAATTTACAAACTTTGAAATTTTAGTAGAATCATTAACAATATATAATAATTTAACAGATTTAAAAATTGATTTAACTGATCAAAATCAAGTACTTTTAATATTAAGCCAAATACCAAAATTAATTTTATTAAATGGAAAAAGTACAAAAGATGCAGTTACAATAATTGATATTGAAGAAAAAGACATTGAGGAAATATCTTTACAAAATGATCTTCCTTTATATACTGAAATTGTTAATAAATTAAATTCAATTGAAGCAGATCAAAATTTTATAAATGATTTTCAAAGTAAATTATATGATGAGGCTGAAAAAGTTAAATTATGTTTAAATAATAATTCTCCTAATTATATTTATGCAAATACTGTTATTCAATCTCAATTTATTTTACAGAAATATTTAAGTGAAAAATTTATGGAAAAATTAGATGAAAAAAATAAAGAAATTGCTTCTTTGTTGTTTAAAAATATTTTTTGTACTGGGGAAAATTTAATTGGAATTGTTAATTTACTTTATCCTAAAATTGAAGAAAAAACTGAAAGTTTAAGAAGTCAATTGGAAGAAGCTTTAAAAAATAATGATGATTTTACTGAATTTGAACAAAAGTTTAAAGAAGTTAATAAAGAAAAAGAAATTTTGTCAAATGAAAAAATGATAATACAAAATAAATTAGATTTATTAGAAAATGAAAATAAAATAATGACAGAAAAATTATTAAATAATGCAAAAGAAATATATGAAAAAAATAAAGAAACAATAGTAAAAGAAACAAAAGAAAAAAGTATTTCAAAAGAAACAACATCATATAATAATAATATAAATTCAATAAATAATTTGACATATGGAAATAATATTAATAAAAATAGTTTACCATTCTTAAATTTATCAACTCCAAAAATTTTAACAATAAAAAATACAAAAGATATAATTAATGAAATTTATAATAGTAAAACAATATATGATAAAAAATGTTATGATAATAAAATACCAAGAGAAACAATGGAACAACATATGTATACTTATTTAAATCATAAATATGGATTAAAAAGTCTTATTATTGAATGGGCTGCTGCATTAATAAATGCAATTAAATTATATAGTAATCAAGATTCTGATATTAATTTATTTGGTAAAATATTAAGAAATGAACAAGAAGAAGATAGTAGGTTTATTTTAACTAAATTACGTTCTACTATTTCTGAATTATTTGAATTTTATCTTAAGTCAAAAAATCCTTTAAAATCTCAAATAGAAATTAAAAAAATGTTAGATAATAAAAAAAATGGAATTTTAAATGAAGAAGAATGGAAAGGAATAATATATTATATTTATAGTGAAGAAGATGCTAAAAATTTAGAAAATAAAATTTCCAATTTTATAAGTAAAATAAATGGGAAATTTGATATTAATTTTAATATAAATACTCAAAATCCAAATAATTTAATTTCAGAAAATAATATTACTACAATAGGTAATAATAATAATAATAGTAATTTAACATATGGAAATAATAATTATATTAATACACTATCTTCAACTAAATTAAAAACAAAATTAACAAGAGAAGAAATTTTTAATTTATCAAAAAATAAAGAAGAAATGAATATTCCATATAAAGATTTTATTAGAATTGTATGTAATCATCAAATTAAAACTAGAGATAAATATTTAAAAAATTTTGTAAAATTATTTAAAAAATATGATAATGATAGTGATGGAATATTAAATGAAGAAGATTTTATTAATTTAGTTAAATCTATTCCTTATTGTCAAAATAATATTGAAGAATATATTTTTAAATTTCTTTCCATAATTGATCCTTTTAATAATAAAAAAATTACTTTTAGCGAATGTGTTTCTTTATTTAGTATGGAAGAAATTGAAGAAGAAGAAAATGAAAATCAAAGTGAAAAAAATCAAAGTAATAGCAAAAGTTTACTTGATAAAATATGTTTAGAAAATTTATGAATGAATTCTTTTTTTTATTTTTGAAAATATAAATAAAAAAATTGAATAATTAATCTATTAATATATAAATATTTTTTAACATATAAAAATTTCAAAAAAAATAAAAAATAATTTCCATCTATTCAATATTTTTTAATAATAATTTACTTATTTGTAAACTAAATTCTTGTATTGAAAAAATATTCTGTATTAATGTACTAAGAATACTTTCATTAATATTTTTTAAATTATTAGTTAATAAAAGTTGATTGAATAAATTAACTAAACTTTTAAATTTTAATTTTTGTGAATCATTAAGTTTTAAAAAAGAATTAAAGGCGTCTCCTTCATTTGATGATAATAAATTAATAATAACAGATATTTTTTTTAATACCATTTCTTTAACATTTTTAACTGATTTTGATTTTTCATTTATTCCTTCTAAAATAGGATTTGAAGAAATTAAATTTTTAAAATATAAATCTAATTCTTTTATTTTTGTATATTCATTTATTATTATTTTTAATGCTATTTTTTTGTCTAAATCATTTTTTGCTTTATCTGCTTTTGATTTTGTTATTATCTGTTTTAATTCTTTTGAAATTTCTATTTGTTTATTATTATTTTTTTCATTTTCATTTTTTTCTTTTGAAAAAGATTTTTCTTTTGAAAATGAGTTTTCTTTTGAAAATGAATTTGAAAATGTTTTTGTAAATGAATTTTTTTTAGAAAATAAATTTTCATCTTCATTTTCTTTATCTTTTGCAATATGAAATGATAAATTATTTTCATTTTCTTTTTCATTTTCATTATCAATTTTAAAGGTAACATGATTTTTATTTTCTTCTTTTATTTGATTATTATTTTTTTTATTATCAAATACTTTATCAATTGATTTTGTTGGTCTAACTTTTTTATTTTTACTAAAAGAAGTATTTGTCTTATCAACAGATTTATTCATTTTATTTTTAGTATTTATAAAACTAATTGATAAGGGATTTTTATTTGTATGATTAACATTATTTCTATTATCAAATTTACTTCCACTGATTTGATCAATTGACTTATTTTTTTTATGTGAATTAGAATTTTTATTTATACTTATTTTACTATGACGATTATTATTATTATAAAAATCAATTAAAGGATTTTTATGATTTAAATTACTTCTTGTACTCATATTACCATTATTTTTATTTGTATTAAATTTACTATTATTAAAATTAATATTAATTCTATTATTATTTCTAGTACTATTTATGCTTTTATTATGAGAGAGATTTGAACTAATATGACTTGTTGTATTACTATTATTAATATGATTATAAATTAGTTCATTATTTATTTTTATTTCATCATCATTAGTTTCTGTTGTTTTATTTATTTCATTTGTTTCAATTATTTCTTTTATATTTTCTTTATCAATTTGTGTATTTTCTGTTTCTATTATTTCATTATTTATTTCTAATTCTTTTTCTTCTTCTTCTACTTCTTCATTTTCATATTTTATTCTTGAATTATGATAATCTTCAACTGAAGCATTCAAAATTGCAGATGATGAAATCATAGTTATTTTTGTATTAGAATGTTCATTTTTAATAATTTTTTCAATAACAGATAAAAAAGATGATATTAAACTTTTATCATTACCATAAATTAAATTTCCTATTTTTTTACATGATTTAATAGGAACAAAAATTTCATTATTGTCATTATTAAAATCATTTGTAAATTCCTTTGTTTTTTCTACAAAAAAAATTTTTAATTCTTTTTCAATACATGATCTAACAAATAAATAAAATATTAAATCTTCAATATCATATTCTTCATTTAAAAAATATGAAAATATTTGAATATCTTTATAATTTTTAGAATAAAAATTTATACTCGATGTAAAATCTAAAATTTTTTTATCAAGAATATCTTTTTTATTATATTTATTAATAAAATAATTTCCAACAAAAATAGGAAAATCTTCATTTTCTTCTTCATTTTTTAATATTGCTTGAGTTTCTTTTAAAAATTTCAAGGAATAAATTTCTTCAATTGTATATCTTAAATGATTTAAATTTAATTTAGTTGGTTTTTCCTCAGTTGATAGATTTATTAATTTTAATAATTTAGAATACATTTGTTCATCATTTTCTAAAGTTTCTTTTTCATTCGATTCTGTTATAAAATTTGATTTATTTTCGTCTATTATTGTTATTTCTGCAAAAAAAGTTCCTTTTGGTTCTTTTGTAAATGTAATATCATTTTCAAGAAAAAAATTAAAATATTTTATTTTTTCTTCATTTGATAATTCTGAAAAAATTATTAAGTCTGTTGGAATCTATATATTATATTAAAATAAAATCATTTACTTTTTCAGACGACATTACTTTTTATTTTTTGAATATTAAAAAATAAATAATGATAAAAAAAACACTATTGAATTAAATATATAATATAAAAAAAAATAATTAATTTCAATAATAAAAAAAATGGATAATTTAAGAAATATAATTTCAAATCTTGAAATATATCAAGGAGAAAATTATTCAAATAGATTACCTTTATTTACAAATAAATATGGTGATTCAAAAGAAAATCAATATTATTATAATAATATATCAAATATTTATAAAAATACAGATTTAGAACATAGTTATAACCAAAAATTAAATATTTCACATTATAAATATTGTGATTACTGTAAAGATAAAGATAATCAAAATTTAAATGAAAATGAAAATGAATCTCCTATTAAAGTATCATCAAATTATTATACTATAAAAGATGATTATTTCAAAAGAAAAAATATTAATTTTATAAAAAGAAATATTGATTTTGTAAGAGAACAAGAATATAAAATGAGAGAAGAAAAATTAAGACAAGAAAATGAGGCTTTAAAATTATTATTATTAAATTCTCATTCAAAAAAAAATTTTAATATTAATCCAAGATTATATGATTATGAAAAAAATCAAAGAGTTAAATTTAAATTAAAAGGACAAAGGGCACAATCTTCAAATATAATACTTGAAAAAAGAGAAGGTGATTATAGTTTAGAAAAAGACGGTACTTTAAAATATTTTGGTAATTTATATAATAGTGTTAAATTACCTAAAATTAATATTAATAATAATACTGAAATTGTTCCTGTTAAAGATAGTTTTTCTTATTTAAATCTTGATAAAAATAAAAAATTAAGAAAATTAAAAAATAATAAATCTGTTAATTTTTCTAATAGTAATAATAATAGTTTGAATAATATTAAAGAAGAAAATTATAAAGAAGAAGATGAAAAAAAAAATGATAAAGAAATAGAAATTGAAAATAATTTACCTAGAAATATGAGAGTTTTATCTGAAGATGAAAAAAATGAAAGAATTAAAGAATTAACTTATTTAAAAAAAGAATTAGAAGATGAATTATTTGAATTTCCTATTGCTAGATTATCATTAAGACAAAAAGAAAGAAAAGCTCATATTGAAAAATGTTTATATGATATTGATGAAGAATTAAATAGATTAACAAGTTTAAAAGTTGTAGTAGTAAAAATATAATTAAACATATAAAAAAAATAAGTTTTTTTATTTTCCAAAATTACAAAAAAATAAAAAATAATAGTATATTAAAAAAAATTATTATAATTTTTTTCAATATTAATAAAAATAAATATATAAATAATTATTTTTTTTCAAATATTATTTTAAAAATAATTTTATTAATTTATAATATGTTACTTCATGATGGATTAATTAAAAAAGCAAAATCATTTATAATTCAATATTCAGTAGATCCAAAATATTCAAATTTATTAGATAAAATATCCCAATTTTCAGTAATGAAAACAGATTGGAGATTTCTTCCAGATACAGAAAAGCCTTTAAAAACAATTCTAATAAATAAAAAATCATTTAAAAAAATATTTTCCTTAATAAATACAAATTTCTTAGAATTTTTATCAATACTTGAAATAGTAATAACTAAAATTCGATATGAATACTTTCATTCACTTTTATTAACAAGAAGTCAATTAGATCCAAAATTAAAAAGAATATTACATAATATAGAATCATATTCAATGAATGGGAAAACTCCAATATCAGAATATTCAATTAAAAAAATTTTACATATGGCTGGATTTGATAATAAAGATTTACCTTCTTTTATTAATTTAAAAAAAATAACTTCTTTAAGTAACAATGAAGAGAAACTAAGAGAAAAAAAAATAAGAAGATTATCAAGTAGAGCAAGTATATTAAAAATGAATGATTTAGTTAAAGATTGGGAAAATAGAGAATTTAAAAAAATAGGAAGAGATGAAATTAGTGAAAAATATGAAAAACAAAATTTAAATGAAATTGATTTACAATTTAAAGAAGTAATAAATAAATATAATGGATTATTACAAGATATAGAAAAAAGAAAAAAAGTATTTAATAATGAATTAAATAATGATAATAAAATTTATGTTCCAATAGAAGATAAAAATGGAATTAGAAATTATATAAGAAAAGATTATGTAAATATAATAAAAGATAAAATTCAAAATAAAAAACCGAGAAATAAAAAAAATTTAAAAGTAACTTTTAAAGAACCAACTGACTCATCAGACACTGATGATATGTATTATCAAATTAAAAATTGTAATAATGAAATAATATTAATTCCAAAAAGAAAATTAGAAAATTTTTCTTCAATAGGAGATGAATTAATATCAATTCAATCAAATAATGATGAACCTACATTATGTCCTATTCCAAAAATAAAAGAAGCACTTAATAATTGGAAAGGTTTAAATCAAATTTTTAATATTCCAAGTAGATTTCCTAGAAATAGATGGAGAAAAGTTCAATTAAAAAATATGACTTTTCCTAATCAAGAAGAAATTAATCATTTACCTAAAAAAGATGAAATTGAAGATATTATACAAAAAAATAAAAATGATTTATTAAATAGTATTAATAATGAAAATAATTATCTTTTAGAAGTTAATGATGGAGAATTAGTTAATTCAAATGTTATTGATAAAGTTTTAAATGATAAAAGTGAATATGATAATTTTAGAGTTCCTAATTATTTAACTAAAAAATCAATTGATGTTTCTAAAAAAGAACTTGAAGATTTAAATAATGATGAAGAAAAAAAATATATTAAATTTACTGATAAATCAAATGGGAAAATTAGAATTGTTAATAAAAAAGAATTAAATGATAAATTAAATGATAAACTTAAGGGAAAATATATAAATATGAAAGATCCAATTAAATTATGTAATTATAAAGGAAAATATTTTAATGTTAAACCAAAAGATATTTTAATAGAAAAAATGGATAAAAATGAAAAACCATATCAACCTCAAAAAGGTGAAGAAGTAAATAAAAATTTAGAAAATGAGTTAAAAAATACAATAATATTTAAACAAATTGGTAATTTTTTAGTTCCTCAAAAATTAATTGATGATATTAAAAATGATAAAAGTGAAATAAATGAATTTGAAGTGCCTGGTATTGAAAATTATTCTGATGATTATTTTAATCCAGAATCAAAAATAAAAATAAGTAAAAATGATATTGGAAAAATTGAACAATTTCCAGAATTTGTTGAAGTAAATTATATTGATAATAATAATGAAGAAAAGCATAATTTAATAAATAAAAATGATTTATTAAAAGAATTATCAGATAATTTAAAAGATGAAATAAAATTAAAAGATTTTGTAGGAAATGATATTGAAACTACTAAATCAAATTTAATTATTGTAGATAATAAAAATAAAGAAAATAATTATAATAAAGAAAGATCAACAAAAGATTATGCAGATGAAATAATAAGAAAATCACATGAAAATAAAGAATATCAATTAATTCCAGATGAAAATAAAAAATTGAATTTATTTGATAAATCATATTTAAATTTAATTTTAATAAATAATCCAAGATTTAAATTTGATAAATATGAAATTCCAAACATAAACAAAGACACAATTAAAATATTAAAAAGTGATATAGAAAAAATAAGAAAACCAAAAATATATATTAAATTATGTAAAGAAAATAATTTAAATGAAGAATATTTAATTCCAATAAGTGATTTAAAAAATAAACATGATGAATTTTCAGATGAAAATTATTTATTTACAGTATATGATAAAGAAAATAAAGTTCCAATGAAAGTAAAAGATTTAACAGTTCCATTTGACCCTAAACATTATGTAAAATTACCCCCACAACCAGAAGAGGCAATTTCTCTTATGAGAAATAGATTTGTTGATCCTCAAAAAGATATTGATATTATTCAAGTAAATGATATTAATGATAAACCAATTTTTGTTTTTAAAACTGAAATTGAAGATAAATTAGAAGAAAATGAAAAATCAAATAATAGAATTCATCATTCTCATGTTAATAGTTTAGAAGATAATAAAAGTAAAGATAATAAAAGTAAAAGTAGTTTTGATGGAAAAAATAAATCTCATAAAAATAGTATGAATGAAAGTTCATTTTTAGATGAAGGTGAAAATATAAATACAGATGAAAATTTAAATATAAATAAGGAAAATAATATTAGTAATGATATAATTAATCCATTTGAAAATTTACATACTGAAAATTCATTAAAATCAAATAATAAAGAAGTTATTATTGAAAATATAGATTTAAGTTATTCAAATATTGAAAAACCTATTGTATTAAAAGATATTCATGGATTTGAAAAAGAAATAAAAAAATCTACAATTCCAAATCCAGAAAAAGATAATATTGAAATTGATTGTATGGTTTTAAAAGGAGATGAAGAAATTTTAGTTAATAAAAATGATTTAATTAATTTATTAATAGGAGAAAAATCTGATATAGAACCATTAATAAGTGATTTTATTAAAAAAAAACCAAAAGAACTTGATTTGTTATATAGAGAGAAAAAAAAAATTAGACCTGGAAGTATAAGTCAAAAATTTAATCGTGATTTTTTAAATCAATTTATTTTACCTGATGATGAAAGTTTATTTGGTAAAAATAAAAAAATAAGAAAAAAAAGTAATTTAGATTCAATTATTGAAGATAAAGATGATTATGAAGAAGATATAAATAATGATGAACAAAATGAAAAAGAAAAAGAAAAAAAAATAGTAAAAAATATTAATAAGAAAAAATCTTTTGAAGAAAAAAAAAAGTTATTATCTGGTTATAATAGTGCTCCAGATGATGATAAAATTTTTGAAGTTTTTTCTGATGAAGATGATGATGAAGAATTTAAAATATTATTTAATAAACATCATAAAAAAAGTAATCTTTTTGGAATAAATAATGAAAATGATAATAATAAAAATAATAAGAAAAAGAATTTTGAAAGAAGAGAAACAAGAAGTAAAAGTCAAATTACTAAAAAATTAGATTCTGGTATTGAATATATGTTAAGTAGAAGAAAAGATAAAGATATTTATAATATTAGATGGAAAATTGTTAAACAAATTGTTAGTAAGAAAAAGAAGTTTAAAAAATAATTATTAAACATTTTTTTTATATTTTTTAAAAATATCAATTAAATAAATTAAAAAATATTATATTTGATTTAATATTTATTACAATTACAAATTTAATTAATGAATACAAATAAGTGTAATATTAGTGATAGTGATGGGAATAATCAAATTGGTTATTTAGAGGATAGGAAAATAATAATAATTTTAAGTATAATTGGAATAATAATAAATTTATATTTTATTTATTTATTTATCAAAAAAAAATTTTCAAAATATAGCGATTATATTTCTTCTATAGAAAAATTATATTTATTACTTTCAATTTTTGAAACAATTATTTCAATTTTTTGGCTAATTAATTCAATAATGTTTAAGAATATGAATGATATGTCTAATAAATGTGATGATTGTATTATTATTTCACATTTTGAAATTTTTTTTTATATTATGGATTGGTTAATTTTAAGTTCTTTAGTTATTCAAATAAAATTTATTGTAATAGATCCATTTGAAGGCATTCAAAAAGCAAATAAAGCAATAATATATTATTTAATTATTAGTTTTATTTTTTCAATTTCAATGTGTTTAATTTGTCATTTAATAGAAATAAATGGAATTAGTCCAATGATAACATGTTTAATTGATTTTGCTCATATAAAAGAAGATGTGGATATAACAAAACAAATTTTTTTCTTTATCTTTATTTTAATTCCTTTTGGTTCTTTTATTTATTCTTTTTTTCAATTTTATATTATTATAAATGATATTTCATATAAAAAAGAAAAAATAATAAAACTTTTTGTATTAGAACATTTAATTTATATTTCAGTATATTTCATTTTAGCCATATTCCTTTTTATAATATATTTTCTTGATTATATATATAATATTTCTGCTAAAAAAAAAAATGAAGGAGATATTTTTTTAATTAAATTTACTAGAATTGTTACAATATTATCTTGTTCGACTCCATTAATAGTTGGAATTGTTAGATTACTACAAAATAAATTTATATATAGATTTATAGGAAATAATAATGATGATTATGAGCTTTTACTTTCTAATTATAAATTTGAAGAAAAAAGAATGAGTTTTTTTATTTCTAAAATATTTATTTCAATTTGTGTTTCTTTAAAAAGATGTCAACAATATGATAATAGAAATATAAATATAAATATAGATTTAAATAATGAAAAAAAGACATTTCTCATATCAAAAGATACATTTGATGATGATAAATATGGTTTTTTATCAAATGATAAAATAATACTAGAAAATGAAGATTTTAAAATAAATTTAACTGAATATTGTCCAAAACTTTTTCATTTACTTAGAAAATTAGATAATATTAATACCAATGATATGATAAATTCATTAATTCCTGAAAAAAATATTGAAACAATTAAAGAAAGTCAAGGAAGAAGTGGAAATTTTTTTTTAAATTCTTATGATAAAAAATATATAATTAAAACAATTAATAAAGAAGAAGTAGAAGTAATAAATAATAATTTTTTATTTTATTTATATAATCACTTTGAAAAAAATCCAAATTCATATATTGGAAGAATATATGGTTTATTTAATATAACAATGAATATTGGTTTTGGTTCTAATAAAAAAATTTATTTTATTCTTATGAGAAATGTTTATGGTATTTTTAATGATAATGTTTTATGTATTTATGATATTAAAGGAAGTAGTTTAAATAGGAAAACCAATTTTGATTTAAATAATAATAAAGTTTTAAAAGATATTGATTTTAGGGAAATAGAAAAATATTTATTATTAACTCAAGATGATCAAAAAAAAGTTTTTGAAATTGGGAAAAATGATTCTATTTTTTTTAAACAATTAGGAATTATGGATTATTCACTTTTAATAGTAAAAATTGGACTTTCTAAAAAACAAATTAAAATTTTATTTGGTTCTGAGCATAAAAAAAAAATGAAAATTGAACTAGAAAAATTTTTTGAAAAAAAAGAAGAATCTTTCGAAGAAGAAAATGAAAATGATATTAATATATCTTTTTCATATGAAAATTTTAATGAAGATGATATTAATCATATTAAAAAATATATTTTTCCTTCATTAAATCCTACTCATATTTATATTATTTCAATTATTGATTTTTTTCAAAAATATAATCTTCAAAAAAAATTTGAAGCTAATTTTAAAAAAATTAAAGCAGCAAGTATAGATATATCTAGTATTGATCCTGATTCTTATTCTCAAAGATTTATTGATAATTTAAAAGTAATTTGTAGAACTGAAAATTTATTTGAAGGAGGAAAATGGGAAATTGTTGATAGTTTTATTTAATTTTTATATTTTCATAAATTAAATTTCTTATTTTTGCAAACTTAGTTTTATTTATATAAAATTTTTATTTATTTATTTTTTCATTATAATCACTTCTTAATATATAAATATTAGTATTTGGATTATTTATATCTTAATCTTTTTTATAATATTGAATTAAATAAATATTTGTGTATTAATTATTTGAATTATTTATCTAATTTAATATAATACAATCAGTAAATTTAAATAATAATTTATTTATAATTTATTTAACTAATGATTCAATCTAAGTAGGATTTTTTCTGCAAATAATAAGATATTGAATAGCAATGTCAAATGATATAAAAATACAATAAAATATTCATTTTAAGATCAATACATAATAAAAAGAAAAAAATAAATAAAAATTTAACGAATTCCCATAATAAAGTTTTTTCTAATTCAAATAGAAAACATTTACATATTTTATCTGGAATTTAAAACCTCTTTTTTTATTTCTTGAAATTTATATCAACTCAAAAATTTTGTTGTTAAAAATAAAAAAAACCAAAATTTAAAATAGCTTATGAATAAAAAAAATTATAAACAAAAAAGTGTTAACTTTCGGTCTCTAATAAAAGTCCAATTCTTTCTGAAAAATCAACAATAAAAGAAAAAATGTATTTTTAAGTCTTTATTGTTTTCAAAAATTAAATTACTTCATATTCAAAAAACAAAAGATAAAAAAAGTATAATAGGATTATTAATCCTATTACATAGATATAAAATTTATATTATAATTATCATTTGAATATATTGTAAATGTAAAAATAAAGTTTTAAGATAATACCGCCTTATAAATTGTAAATAAACCATTGAAATTATTATTTTTCAATTTAGATGAGCATAATCATTAATGAAAATAAATTTCAAATTTTAAAAAAAACTTGTAATAAAAAGGAAAAAAAATCATTATTTAAAGATTCAATTATTAAGTATCCAACAATAAAAAGAAAAAAACCAAATAAATTAAAAATAATAAAATGTTCCACTTCAACTCCAAAAATAATTCTTAAAAATAATCAAATTGATTTTGAAATAAATGGAAAACTAGTTGATGAACTTTTTAAGTTAAAAAATAAATCAAAAATTTAGAAATGTATGTACATATAAGTAAAACAATTTTTCATTTTTATGAAAATTGCATTTGTTATTTTAAAAGTAAACTATATAAATATTAAAATATTTTATGAAGTATTAAAATTTTTTTATTTTTAATATTGGAATTTTAATTAAAGTAAACTTTTAAGATTCAAATTATCTATAATTTAATTACCTTTTTATCAATTACTTAAATAATCAAATAAAAATTATTTTTTAAAAATTTAATATAAGATATATTCTTTTTGTAAATACGTTTTATTTTTATCATAAAAACTTTTTTTAATAGATTTTTTAATAATAAGATTTTAATTTAATTTTTTATATATTTAGTCTTTTAAAAATTTAAAACTCAATTTTATTTTTAATTCTTTGCTTTAGTTAAATTATTAATTAAAATTTTTTTGGAGTATTAAATTAGTAATGAATAATGTTCAAGAAATATTTAAAACAAATGAAAATCTTTTGGATAATTATAAAAACAATATATCTACATATAATTCAATTTCATTATCAAAATATGATGATAGTATAATAAATACAAATAATACAAATTTAAATAATGAAAGTATAAATACTCATTTAAGGAAAATAAATTCAATTTTAAACAGAGATAATTATTTTAGAAATGATAATAATGATTTATTTGAAAATAAAAATTTTCAAACATTTAATAATAATAAAACACAAATTAATATTGAAAAAATTAAAAAGAAATATTGTGTCAATAATAACAATAATATAAATACTTTGAATAATTTAGAAAAAAAAAGTAATGAAAATAATATAAATAAACAAAACAGTTTTGATATGAATATAATTGATTCTTATAATTCTAATATTGAACCTATCTTAAATGAAATAGAAAAAATTAAAAATAAGTATTTAAATTCTAAAAATAATCAAAAATTTATTCAAACTGAAAATCAATTAAAAATACTTGAAGAAAAATTAAATAAATATAAAATAGAATTATTTAAATCAATTGAAATAAATAATAATAATTTATTTTCTAATAAAAAAGAATTTCAAAATCAATATTTATTTCAAAACAGAGAATTAAATAAAGAAATATTTAATGAGAATCACACAAATAAAAAGAATAATGAAGAAAGTAAAAAAATAGATAAAAAAATTTTAAATAAACATCAATTAAAAGAAAGTTTAAATAATAATGAAACTGTTATAAGTTTTAATATAAGTGAAGATAGTGAAATGATAAATAGTAAAAATTTACTTGTAAAAAATTCAATAATTCAAAGGAAAGAAGATAAAGAATTTAATTTTGATGAAGTTTTGCCAATTATTAATGAAGCAAATTTAAAAACTATAAAAGAAGATAATAATGAAAATTTAATAGAAACAAATGAAAATTTTTTTATACAAAAGGAGAATATAAAAAATGAAGAAAATGAAAAAAAAGATAATAATTTAATTAAAAATAAAGATATAAAAGAAATGGATGATACAAAAAAAGAAGTTTCCATAATTGTAAGAAATGTAATTGAAACAATATCTAATAAATTAATTGAAAATGAAGAAAAAGATAATAATTCTGAAAAAGACATATTAGAATTAATTAATGATAATAAAGAAAAAAATATAATTAAACAACCTAAATTAATTAGTGGAAAAAATAATAAGCAAATTCCACAACCTAAATTATTATCAAAAAATAATAATAAAAATTTTAATAAAATAAAAAATAAATATATTTCATTTTCAGAGTATTTAAATCAAGATAATCAATAGATATTTTTATCTAATTCAAAATATATATAAATAATATGAATAATATATATAATATTAAAAAAATATTAAAAATCTATTTGAAAATTAATATTTAAATTTATAATAAAATATATCTAAAAAATATTTTTTAAATTTATTATATTATACAAAAACCATTATCAATTATATTTTACATTATTAATAAAAGAATTAAGCATAAACTATAACATTTTATAAAAAAATAATAATAAATATAAAATAAAATAAAATATTCTTTTTTTCACTTTTGTTCCTTTTTTTTTTCTTTTTTCTTTCTTTCAATAATAGTTTTTAAATACCATTTATATAAATATCTTCCTTTTATAAAATATAATTCTCCCATAAAAGCTTCTTTAATATTTATATTATCAGTAAATAAACATTTCAACATAATGATTAAAATATCATAAAATTTAGGTTTTTTAATTTGTTTTATTTTTGAATTTTTCTTTTCTTTAATAACAAATTTCCAATATTTAAAATAATGATTTAATTGATTTAATTTTAAAACTCTTTTCATTTTCATAGCTTTATCTTCTTTTAATATTTCATCTGCTTTAATTTCTTCTAATGTATTTTTATTTTTATGTTTATTTAATTTTTCTTCTGAAGGTTGATTTAAATCAAATTGATAAATATTTCCAGTTACTTGATCATAAACTTTTTTAATGAATTTAATAGGTTTATATCTTTTTGTTGTATTCATTGATGCATTTCTTATATTCTTTTTATCAATATAATGTATTCTTCTATTTTGAATTCTTTCTTTTCTTAATAAATTTTTCATAATATGATTTCTTATTTTTATTATTGAATGAGGAAATTTAAATGGAATTTTTTTTTTTTTTGGAATATAATCTAATATAAATTTCTTTTTATTTCTTTTTTCTTGAATTGATATATTTTGTCTATTTGATTTTATTCTTAACATAATATCATTATAAGATTCTGTTAATAAAGGTTGAAAAAAGGCTTTTTCAATTTCTATTAATATTTCATTATTTAATTTTAAATTGTTTATTTTTTCTATATTCTTTTCATCTATATATTGAAAAATTAATGTCCTAAAATAATATTTATGAAAGTATTTTTGTAATATTTTATTTTCGATATTTTTTAAGAATTTTTTTAATAGTTTTTTTTGTTTATCTTTCAAACATAAATTCTTCATTTGACTAAAAAAAATATCACAATAAACTTTATAAAAATACTTTTTAATTAAATTCTTTAAAGTAAAAGGTAATTTTGTCCATAAATAAGGATTTTTTTTTATTCCATAAAGTTGAAAATTATTAACTATATTTTCAATAGATATATTTTTATTATTAATACTAGATTCAATAATAAAATCTCCATCTTCAGGAAAATCTATTCCAATTGCTTTAAAAGAAGAAATTTTATTAGGAGGAATTAAAATATTATTAACTTTTCTTCTAAAATGAAGATAACCAAAACCTTTTCCATCTTTATTTTTATAATTTAAATTTTCATCTTTTTTATTATATAATCTTCTATGTCTATTTTCTCTATAATTTTTTCCTTTATAATTAAATGATTCTACATTTTCATTTACTAATTCCATATTTGAAAAAGTTTTATGTTTTTGTAAATCATCTAAATTTTTTTTTACATTAAAAGTATTTTTTACTGAAAGTATTTCATCACTTTCATATGTTGGAAAAAAATAACTACTTAATAAATTTAATGATGCTATTGAGTTATTTCTTTTTTGTTTTATTATAGGTTTATGATAATTTAAATTTTTTTTTAATTCTTTTATTTCTTTTATGTATATTGTTTGATTTATTTTTTGAAAAAATTGTATTTTCTCTTTTAATAAATATTTTTTTATTAATGATTTAAATTTTTGTAATTTTTCATTTAAATTAAATGACTTTTTTTCTTTTTTTTTAATATCAAATTTATTAAATAAATACTCTGAAATTTCAAATTTTTCATTATCATTTATTTTCTCATATAAAACAAAACTATTTCTTTTATTATCATTATAATATCCATTTATTTCATTAATATTTAAGCTTAATGGCATTTTCTTTTTTTTAATTATTCCAGTGACATGTTCAGTAGAATTTGTTTTACTTCTTGTTCTTATATAATTGTTTTCAGCAGAACTATTATTATTATGTTTATCATTAATATGATTATTTCTTCTCTCTTTAATAGCAGTTTTATTAATACTTGAATTATCAAATTTTTTTGGTTTAATATTAAATTCATTTTTATGATTTATAGTTAAATTTTTTCTATTAATTTCTGATTTTAAACTTTTAAATTTTAAATTGTTTTTGTAATCCATTATAGATTCAGTTAATTTAGAATAAAGAGATGTTGTTACATTATTTGTTGTTTTTTTATTCCTATCTTCAAATGAAAAGGGAAATTCAATATTTTTTTTTAAATATTTTAAAGTTTCTGTTTGATATGATTTATAATAATTTTCTCTATCATTATCCGAGACACAAGAATTTGATGATGATAAATTTTCCATTTTTTTTGGTTTATTTTTGTTATAATTTAAAAATTTTGAATTCGGATTTTTATTATTTATATTTTTTAAAGATTGTTCAAGAGAATTTTTTAATGTTTTATTTTTTTGTTTTTCATTTTTTTTGTTCATTTTTCTTTAAAATATATAAAAAATAATTAAATTCATTTTTTTCATAATTTAACAAATAAAAAAATAATATAAAGATTTCAAATATATTAAAAAAAATTTATTTTTTCTGTATTAATGGCCTTAAAATTCATAAATATGATAAATAATTTAAACATAATGAAAAATTTCAATATATAAAAATAAAAAAAAATAAAAAATTCTACAATTTTTAGATAAAACACATAATATTAAACTTTACAGTAAATAAAAAAATAAAAAAATTAAATATATAAATGAATAAAGAAAATAAAAAATAAAAAACTATCGAATATGTCATTTCTTAAATTTATAACTCTCACATTATTATTTTCATTGATATTCACATTAGATTATTCAGACCAAACAACTTGGAATGGTTTCTGTCAATCAGTTCAAATCCAATCTCCAATTAACATTGATACATCATCTGTTGTAGAAGACAATTCAAGATTTTCATTTAAATCAATTGACTATACAACAATTTCATCAACATCAATAACATATCAACATGAATATTCAATAAGTACTCCAACATTAGATAATGGAAATATAAAAGTTAAAATAAATGGAACTGAATTTACATATAAATTATCAAATATACATTTTCATTTAAATTCAGAACATACTATTAATAATAAAACTTATGATATGGAAATGCATGTTGTTCATGAAATTGTTGATTCAAATGATGCCAATAATTTACATATGGTTATTGGTTATATTTTTGAAGCTAGTGATAATTATGATGATAATTCTTTTTTGAATTCAATTGGTTTTAATACTGGAGAAACTGTTAATAATGTTAAAGTTAAAGATATTGTTAAAAAAGAAGATGTATATTATTATAAAGGTTCTTTAACTACTCCACCTTGTACTGAAGATGTTAATTGGGTTGTTGTTAAAGATATTAAAAAAATGTCTAAAACACAATTTGATAAATTTAAAACATATGTAATAAGTCTTAATAATAATTATAGTAGAGGAAATAATAGAAATACATTTGATTTGAATGGACGAAAAGTATATAAAGTTGAATCAGATGTATATATTAAATTTTCATTCTCATTGTTCTTTTTATTTATGATATTGTTTTAAAATATGTATATCATATGCATTAACTTTAAAAATATTGTAATAAATATATGAAAAACATAAATTAAAATATTTTTTTTTTTCAAAATTTCTTAAAAAATTATTTAAAATAATATTTTTAAATGAAAGAAAGTATTTTTGAAAATTTTATCAAAGGTGATAGAAAAAAAAGAAGAGAAATTATAAAAAATTTAGACAATCAAGATTTTTTAAATGTAAATATTTTTGATAAAATTTCAGATGTCTTATTTAATAATAGAGAAATTGATAAAGAATTAAAAGATGATTTATATCTTTTTGTTTTTATAATCCAAAATAAAGATGATATGCGAACAGATATTTTTGAAAATATTTCTAATAAATATTCAAATAAATTCATTTTAATTTTCAAATATTTTTTAAATGAATATATGAAAGATAAAACATCTTATCAAGAAAAAGAAATTATAATTCAATTTTTATTAACTTGTTTCCAACATTTAGATTTAGAATTTATATATAAAGAAATAAATTCACTCAATTCAATTTTTACATGGGTTAATTTAACTGAAAATACTTTAATTAGATTAGTAAAAAAAGATATTTCATTATATAAAAAAATAATTGCTTTATCAAAACTTAATAAAATGGAAAATCACAATACTATAAATTCAATAAATTGTAGATTTTTAAACAATTTAATTGAAGAATTTTTAATTGATATAGAAGAAAAATTTGATAATTTAAAAACAAATTTTTATATGAAAATAATCTCATTATTATTAATTATAATTAGTATATCTACAATGAGGAAATTTATTCTTCCATTATTAATAGAAAAACATTTTATTGAAAGATTAAAATTAATTATTACAAAATATAAAATAAATTCAAACTCAAAATTATTTTCATTATATGAAATATTTTCATTTTATTATTTTTTTGATTTAAAAGATAATAATATATATCCAAAATTTTCAGAAATGCAAGAATTATCATATTCACTTTTTCCAGAAGAAATGACCACAATTTTTACAGATACTGCATCCTTTAAACAAAGTAGAGAGAATTTAATAAAAATATCATCTGGCTTAACATTTGAACAATTATATACTTTATTAAAGAATTTAGGATTAATTCATTATCCTGAAAATTTTTATGAAGGAAAAAATAATTTATTAAAAGAAATATTTATATCTCAATATGAAAAAAAAGAAAATATGTTTAATTATCTTTTACAACAACCATTATATCCAACAGAAAGTTTATTATTTAGTACAAATATTTTACCATATGATTTTTCAATATTAAATTATGAAATTTTACCATTACCAAAAATAAATTTTTCATATTTAAACATATATGATTATTTATTTAAAAATTTTTATTTATTTAAATATGAATCAGCATATGAAATAAGAAATGACTTAGATGATTGCATAGAAAAAATGAATCCTGAATATGATAGTAAAGGAAATTTTAAAAAATTTAATGGTTGGTCACTTATGGGTTTCCCAATAAAAAATTTTAATATTTTATCAATAAAATCACCTTTAGTTGGACAAGATTTTCCATCTCAAGTTTTATGTGAAATTGAATATAATTTTAATGGTATTCAAACTGAAATAAAATATCAATGGGATTCTTTAAAAAAAAATGATGTTATTTTCCTCATTTCTTTAAGTGAAAATTCTTATATTATAAGAGGAGGAGAAATTTTATATATTTATGATGATGAAAATAATAATATTTTATTATTTGATAAAGATGAAATTCCTTCTGGTTTTTCTAGAAGAATGACTTTAATTTTAGATCCTATTCAATATAATATTGATTTAAAAAATGAAATTTTAGGAAATTTAAAATTTGATTTTATGTTAAGAAGAAATTCAAAAGAAAATAATTTTAAAAGTATTTTAGAAACTATTAAAGATTTAGTTTATAATATGCCTAAAATTCCAAATTGGATTGAAGATCCTTTATTAAGTAAAATACATAAAAAAGAATTTGATAATAAAAATATTATATTAAATGATATTAATTTTGATTTTTATGATACTTTTTTAAATCAAAATTCATTTACAAAATATATAAAAGAAAAAGAAATAAAAAATTCAAAAATTAAATGTTCACTTTTAAAAAATAAAAAAGAAAAATCAAATAAATTAAACTTTACAAATAAACAATTAGATGCAATAATAAGTGGAGTAAATTATGGCTTATCTCTTATTGTTGGTCCACCAGGAACAGGAAAAACAGATATAGTTGTTCAAATTGTTAATTTATTATATCATAATTATCCAAATGAAAAAATATTAATTGTTACTCATTCAAATGCAGCTTTAAATGATATATTTGAAAAAATAATAAATCTAGATATTGATGAAGAATATTTATTAAGATTAGGAAGAGGAAGCAAACAAATTGATTCAATTAAAGATTTTAGTGCTATTGGTAGAATTAAATATCTTTTAAATAAAAGAGAAGAATTATTAGATTTAGTTTTAAAAATTTCACAATATATTAAAATATATACTTTTGAACAATTTACTTGTTTTTCTGCTATAAATGTTTTATCTAATTTTATTAATGAGAAAAATAATATTGAAAAAATAAAAGAAGTTGAAAAAAAATTTAATATTAATTTAAATGATTTAATAAATAAAATAAAAGAATTAGAAATATTAGAAATAATAAGAGATCAAAATCAAAGAAGAAATCAATTAATAAAATCATATTCAAAAATAATAGCATTAACATGTACATATGCAGCAATGAATAGAAAAAATTTTTTAAATTTAAATTTCAAATTTACAACATTAATAATGGAAGAAAGTGCTCAAATTTTAGATATAGAAAGTTTTATTCCTTTAACTCTTCAAAAAAATATTTCAAATTTAAAAAGATTTATAATGTTAGGAGACCCTAATCAATTACCACCTATAGTAAAAGGAAATATATTTAGAACTTTTTCAAATTTTGATAATTCACTTTTTACAAGATTATTAAAAAATAAAGTAAATCACATTTATTTAGATCAACAAGGAAGAGGAAGAAAAGAAATAGTTGATATTTATAGATGGAAATATCCATTATTAAAAGATATAAAAATGATAAATGAAAAAAATAATTCTGGTTTTTTATATAATGTTCAATTTATAAATGTTGATGAATTTGAAGGAAAAGGAGAATGTTTAAATTCAGATTATTCATATTATAATTTAGCAGAAGCAGAATATTCAATTGGAATTTTTATGTATATGTGTCTTATTGGTTATGACCCAAAAAAAATTAGTATTATTACTTCTTATAATGGTCAAAAAGATTTAATTAAAGAAATTTATAATAAAAAATGCTTTTGGAATAATATTTTTTCTGGAATAAAAAAAATATGTACTATAGATAAATATCAAGGACAACAAAATGATTATATTATACTTTCTCTCGTTAGAACTGTTGATATTGGATATTTAAGAGATATTAGAAGGTTAATTGTATCTTTAAGTAGAGCAAGATTAGGTTTATATATACTTGGAAAATGGGATTTATTTAATAATGAAAAAGATATTGAAAATTGTTTTAGATATTTTAAAAATCAAGAAAAAAATTTAAAAATATATTTGGATAATAATACTAATAATATAATAACAATTGAAGATTTTAAACACATGTTTAGAATTGTTCAAGAACTTTTAAAAATAAAATTCAGTTAATTTAATTTAATAACTCAATTAATATAATATTCAAATATATAATATATAAAGATTAATATTTAAATTTATCTTATTTTAATTGATTAATAACATTTAATTTAGCATGTATAGATTCAATTAACATATCACCTAATTCATCTCCCATTAAAGGGTTTTTTTGATAACCTCCATTTAATTTCATATATTCTTTCTTTTGTTTAACTTCATTTTCTAAAGCATCAGTTTTTGCTTTAATCATATCAATTTGTTCAATTATATTATTCCCAGTTTGAATTTCAGTATTATTAAAATTAATTTTAATTCTTTTTTTTTTATTTACTTTATTTTCATTATTTTGTCTATTTTTTATTAATTCTTCTAAGTAGTTAATTGGTTTTTCTGGTTTAGGATGTAAAATTTGAATTGGTTTTAAAAATTTTTTGTTCCTTTTATTTAATAAATTATTTATTTCATCTTCATCTAATATTTCATTAGTATTTTTTCTTTCAATATCATTTGATAAAGTTAATATATTTTTTTTTTTTGGAGGAGGGACAAAAAAAATATCACTTCTTTTTTTATTATTTTTTTCAGTAAGTAAAACATTATCTTTATCTGTTTTAATAGAATGGCATTCTCTTAATTTTTTTAATTTAGGATTAATTAAAGGTTGAGGAATATTTTTTGAATATTCTTGTTTTTCTTTTTCTAAAGATGCAATTTTATTTTTTTTATATTTATAATCATTTTCTTTATTTTCTTCTTCATAAATTTTAGAAATTTTACTTTTAAAATTTGGTAATATTTGACTTCTATTAATCCACATTTCATGTAATTGATTTGTTTTTTCTTTTATTTCTTGATCAAAAATTTCTTTTTGTTCTTTCATTTTATCAGATAATTCTTTTATTTCATCTAATGTTACAAATTCTTTTTTTTGCATATTAACTCTATCAATTAATTGTTGTTCTTTTAATTCAAATTGCTCTTTATATTTACCATATAAATAATCTCTTTCTGTTTTATCAAATTTATCTTTTATATGTTGTTTTGTCTTTTCCATTTTATCATTTATTTCTTTTTTTCTTTTTAATATTAATTGTTTTTCTTTTTCTTTTCTTTCTTTAAATAGTTTTTCTTTTTTTTCTAAATCTTCTTTTTCTTTTTGTTGAAATTCTTTTTCTCTTTTTTCTGATGTTATTAATTTATCTTTTTGCATTTTTAATCTCATTTCATTTTGTTTTTTTTCATATTCTTTTACTTTTAATTTATATTCACTTTTATTTTTTTCTAAATTTTCCAAAAAATTCTCAATTAATTCTTTTTTTGAAGGTTTTTTATTATCTAAAATATTTTCAACTTGTAAATTAATATTTTCTAATTTTCTTTCTAAAACTTTTTGTTTATCTTCAATTGAACTAATTTTAGCTTTTCTAATATTTTCTTCAACAATTCCTCCTTTAATTCCTTTTTGACTTTCTTCTAATATTAATTTTCTATTTATTTCTAATTTTTTTAATGACTCTTTTGTATTTTCTTCACTTAATTTTAATTGTTTTAAATGTTTTAAAATTTCTTTTGATAAAGTTTTTTCCTTATTTTCAAATATTGAATTAATATTATTTGGTTTTTTTTTAATATCAATTTTGAAATCTATAAAATCTTGTTTTATATTATCTTTTGTTTTAATTATTCCAGTTGATACTCCTCTTTTCAAATTATCTGAAATTTCTAGATTTTTTAATTTTTCATTTAAATAATTTTTCCTTTGATTTAAATTATTTAATCCTACTTCAGTTATTAAAACTTTATTATTTGGTATATCATTTATATTATTTTCCTTCACTGATATTTCATCTTTTGAATTTTCATTTTGTTCTTGTGTAACTGTTTGAATGATATTATTTGAATTTGCATCATTAATATTATTATTTTTATCATTTTCAATTTCTTGAGAATTATTTTCTTCTTTTTTTTCTTCTTCTTTAGTTTCATTTTCAATTTTATTATCATTTTCAATTTTATTATCATTTTCATTTTCTAAACCATCATTTTGAAATCCTTTTTCTTCCATTTTATTAGTTTTTTATTATTTAATAAAAAATAAAATAAATATAAAAAATAAATAAAAATGATAATAAATTAATATAAAATATTTTATGGGAAATGATACAGATAAATTACCAATTAGGCCTAATTTAATTCAAAAAAGAAAAATAAGTAAAAAATAAACTAAAAAAAAAAATTAAAGTATAGTAATCTCTAAAAATTCTTTTGAATTCATAAATGTAATTGGTAGAGGAGGATTTGGTAAAGTTTGGAGAGTAAAATCAAAAAAAACAAGTGAATATTATGCAATGAAAGAAATGTCAAAAGCAAAAATAATATATAAAAATAGTGGAAAATCCGTTATAATGGAAAGAAATATTTTAAATCAAATGTATCATCCATTTATTGTAAATATGTATTATTCATTTCAAGATAATGAAAGTTTATATCTTGTTTTGGATTTAATGAATGGAGGAGATTTAAGATATCATTTAAATAAATATGGAAGAATTTCTGAATTTGAAACTAAATTTATTGTATGTTGTATTATTTTATCTTTAGAATATATTCATTCAAATAGAATTATTCATAAAGATTTAAAACCAGAAAATTTAATTTTTGATCAAGAAGGTTACATTCATTTAACTGATTTTGGTATATCAAAAAAAATTCCTGAAAATTTAAATTATATTAAAGATAATGATACAAGTGGTACACCTGGATATACAGCACCAGAAATATTATGTAATCAAAATTATAATTTTTCATCTGATTATTTTGGTTTAGGTATTATTTCTTATGAATGTATGATTGGTAATAGACCTTATAAAGGTAATAATAAAAAAGAAATTAAAGAAAGTATTTTAAGTAAACAAATTCAAATTAAAAAATTTGATATTCCAATTGGTTGGTCTAATGATGCAGTTGATTTTATTAATAAATGTATTCAAAGGAAACCAAATAATAGATTAGGTTATAATTCTATTTTAGAAATTAAAAATCATAAATGGATTAAAAATTATGATTGGTGTGAATTATATCTTCATAAATTAAAACCTCATTTTATTCCTAGAGAAGGAGATAATTATTCTCTTACTGGAAATTTAAGGAAAGAAATTTATAATACGAATGAATTATATAATAGTGTTAATGGAAATAATAGTTTTGATATATTTAAAGATTATAAATATTTTTCTTGTGATGATATTGATGAAAATAATGAAAATATCGAATTTTATAATCCTCATAAGTTATTTGAAGAAATTGAAGAAAATAGAATAAAAGATAATTATGAAAAAGAAAAAAAAAATTCTTATTTAAATAAAAATAATGATGATTATATTGCATTTTCATTATTAAATAAATATGCTTCAAGTAATATTATTAATTCTACTTCAATAAACAATAATACTTTTAAAAATTATTATTATGAAAGAAAAAGAAGACTTAATTCTTTAAAACATTTATATCATAATAATAATGGTTTAGGTAAAGTTAAATTTTGAAAAAAAAAATATTAAAATTATTAAATTTTGAGTTTTATTTGATTTGAATCTTGTAAATTAATTTAATTTAAATAAGATATTTTTATAAAAGTTAAATTATATAAGATTATTAATTTAAAAAAATTTAAGAAAAAGAAAAAATAAAAAAAATCAATTTTAATAAAGAAAGTATTTTTTTATTTTAAGATTATCTCAATAAGATAATTCAATCTTAAAAATATATAAAAAATATATTATTTGAAATAATTACATTTTATTATTTAATAAGGGAAATGTCAAAAAAATTGTTTTTTATATCAATAATATTAATTAATATATTTCCTCTTATTAAAAATTTTCATAGATTTGAACCTTATCAAATCTTTAACAACAGAAATAAATTTATATTAAAAAATTTTAATTCATTTTCAGAATATATAGAAGCAAAATTAGAAAATAAAGAAATTAAATGTATAATAAAAAAAGAAATACCTAAATCACATACTAAAATATTTTCATTTAATAAAAACTTCATATTATCATCAGAAGGTTATTTCCCTTTAAAAATAAATATAACAGATTATTTAAAATATAAATTAACATTAAATAACAATTACATAAACAATATATTATTATCATTAAGAATTTTATATGAATTAAAAGGAAATTTAACATATTCATTTAAAGATATTAAAATTAATCATAAAGAAGAAATTGAAAATTTTAAAAATTATTTAAAAGAAAGACCAAATAAACCTTTTATTGTTCAATATATTCATAATCTACCTTTAAGTTCTTATTTAAATTTAATGTCTTGGACTAGTGAAAATATTTTAGATTATAAATTAAGTGGAATTATTTCACCTTCTCAAAATTTTATTAGAACACTTTATGAAACATTTGTTGAAAAATATTTATTAGATAAGACAATAAATCATTGGTTAAATAATGAAAATAAAAATTTATTTTTTAGTATTTATCAATATGTAAATATTTACTCAAAAAATTTAAATGGAAATTCTATATTAATTCCTTATTTAGATATTTGTAAAAATGCAAATGGAATGTCTAAATTAGATTTTAAATTTAGTAATATTAAAGATGCTTATGAAATTTATACTAATTCTTCATATAATGTTGGAAATGAATTTAGATATAGATATAATGATGATATGTCAAATGATAATTTTTTATTATATTATGGTTTTATTATTAAAAATAATACTGAACATAATTTTTTATTTAAATTCGATGTAGTTGATATTAAATTTAATTTTTATCAATTTTTAGTCAAAAATAAATTTAATATGAATTTTGTCAAAATTATTAATGATAATACTATATCTGTTACTTTTCCTTTAAATTTACTTTCTCTTAATGAAAATTTATTTAAATTCCTTCTTTTTTATAATGATTATGAAACGACTACAACTTCTCCTTTTAAAACAAATAAAGAAAGAGAAAATTATAAATTTTTAAAAATATATTCTCTTTATTTCTCAACAATATATAAAAATATAATTAGTATAACTGATAATATGAAAACAAATTTTAATCAAAGTGATAAATATATAAATTATTTATTAGAAACTCAAAATACAACATCAGAAATAAAAAAAATGGATGAAGAAATAGCAAAATTAGATAATGGAACAATAATTTCTCATTTTGAAAATTTATATTATTATAATCATTTACATGAAGTTTTAAATACAAGAAATATACATATATTTAATTTAGAAAATTTATTAATATTATTTAACCATATGAATTATTTATATGAAGACCTCATATCATATCAATGGAAAGAAATAATAAATCAGCGTTTAATAAATAAATATATAACAAACAAATAAAAAAAAATATTTTTTTCCTTTAATTTAAAATAAATTAAAAAAAAATGAAAATAATAAAAACTCTACTTTTCACAATAATATCTCTAATCTCTTTAACAACTTCCAAAATAATCCCATTATTAAATCCATCCCCAGGTCTCTTTGCAATAAGTCTTTCAATAGGTTATCCAAAACATGACTTCCTCTTATTAATAGATACAACAAGTGATTTTACATGGGTAAGAGGAACAAATTGTACATTTTGCTCTTATACAGAAAACATATATGATGAAAAAGAATCAATAAGTGTAATATACCCTACAAATTACCCTTTTATAACAATAAGTGATATACGTGGTAGTGTAAGTGGAGTAATTGTTTTAGATGATGTTAAATTAGAATCTTTTTATGCTAGTAAATTAGAAATTTTAATTGCTTCAGAAGATGAATTTTTAGAATTTGTTGATGGAGTTCTTGGTTTAGATATTATGATATCACCTGGTAATAATAATATTTTAATTTCTAAATTATATCAAAATGGTAGTATTAAACAAAAGATTTTTTCTATTAATATTCAAGAAGAAATGAGTGCTACTATGACTATTGGAGAAATTCCTTCTCATATTTTAATTGATAAGGATAATTATTCTACTTGCAAAATTAGGAATGAAAATAATAATTGGAATTGTTTAGTTACTCATATTTTATTTGGGGATGATTTTGATTTTTATAATGCTATTAAATTAAATGATGCTATTACTAATTTTTCAACTGGTGTTAATGGGATTTATATTCCTATTAATTTAATTGATATTTTTTTAGAAAATTATTTTAAAAAACTTCCTAATTTTAATAGTCAAAAATGTATTATTAAAAAAACAAGTGGGACAAAACATATTTTATGTCAAAAAAATTTTTTAAATTTTAAAGGACCTCCTATTAGTTTTATTATAAATGGTTATGCTTATTTAATTCCTTTTGAAGATTTATTTGAAGATGTTTATAGTGATTCTTATAATCAATATAAAATATTTAAAATTGAATTTACTGAAACTCCAAAAAATGAATTGTATTTTGGTACTGTTTTTTTAAAACAATCTGAAGTTGTTTTTGATGGGGAAAAAATGGAAGTTGGATTTTATTCTAAGAATAAAGTTGATTTTACAAAATTTACTAATGAACATTATGAAAGTTTTTGTTGGTATAATACTATTTCTATTTTGGTTTTGCTGTTTATTTTAATTGGTCCTATGATTATTACTTTGTATAATGAGAAAATAAGTTCAGAACATTTTAAAGATTTAAAAAATAGGAATTTTTAAAAAAAAAGGAAATAAATTGTAATATATTTGTTCTATTTATTATATGATAAAAATTTTTTTTTTATTTTTAAATATGATGATATATTAATTAATAGAATAAAAAGTATTTAATATATTATTTTATAAAATTTTTATTATTTTTTAATATTTTATTTTGCATTTTATGAAAAAAATATAAGAATAAATGATAAAGGAAAAATTATATAGATTAAGAGGAATATCATTAGAAAAATTAAATCTAATAACAAGTAATTCAAATAATGATTTAAGAGAAATTAAAACAATAGACAATTCTATAAAAACAATAAAGCAGAAATTATTATTTAGTGAATCTACAAAAAAATTTAAATCTAATTTCTCATCAACAAGAGTATCATTTAGAAAAAAAACTGAATTTCTTCCTTCATATAAAACATTTGAATCAAATTTAAGTAATTCAAATATTAAAACAATTGATTCAACAAAAAGAAAAACAAAAAAAAAAATAATAATAAATCCTTTAAAAACTCCATTTAATAAAGAAAATTTTTTTAAATATTTTAAATTACAAAAAATAAGAAAAAAATATCATTTAATACTTGATAATCATCCAAAAAATATAATTGAATTTAAAGGTCTTCCTGGAATAATTAAAAATAAAAATAATGAATTAATGAAGAATTTAAAAAAAGAAAATGAAACTATATTTAATTTTCCTTTTACTTTAATTCATAAAGAAAGATTTTCAAAAAAATATCAAAATATATTAGAAAAATTTTTTTTTGTTGACAATAAAATTAAAAGTAAAAGTCCAGAACAAACAACATTTAAAACATTAAAATTATTTGAAGAAAATATAAAAAAAACAAAAAAATTAAATGAAAAAATATCAAAAATAAATGATTTACAATATCATAAATTAATAATACAAAAATTTAAAGAAAAAATGTTAAAAATATATTATTTTTTTAAAAGAAGTAATTTAAAATTAAAAGATTTATTCCAAGATCCATATTTAAAAAAATCATTATTAGAACAAAAAACAATATTCAATACATTAATTCGTTCAATAAAAATAAAAAATTTAAACTTATCAATATTACTTTTAGAAGAATATAAACATTTAGTTTTTTCTTATGATTTATATAAACAAACTCCTCTTCATTGGGTTTCAAAAAGAAATTATTATTATATAATACCAAAAATTTTAAGTTATGGAGCAAATATTAATTCAATTGATTTTTGTGGTTATACTCCTTTACATTTATCTATTATTAATAATAATTTTGATACTTTTGTTATTTTAATTTTATTTGGTGCTTTCCCTTTTGTTTATGATAATTTTAAAAAGAAACCTATTGATTATTGTATTGATTATAAATATCAAAGTTTAATTAAGAAATCATCTTTACTTTATGTAAAATATTTATTTGGAAAAGTTAAAAGTTTTTTTGAAGAATTACAATTTGAACTTTCGAGATTTATTGAAACTGAATATAGATTTGATTTAGAGAAAGCTGCTTTTAATATTGTTAGGAAAGTTAGGAATGGAGAAGAAATTGTTGTTGATGAGATAATTGTATAATATATATTATATATATTATTTTTTTTTAAATTGTATTTAATTTTATATTTACTAGTATATTATTAGTTATGTAATTATGAATTTTTTTAATGAAAATTATAATATTCATTATTTGGAAATTATTTTATTTAATTCTTTTAATATTTTTATATAATAATTTATTAAATTATAACTTCAATAATGGAAAATAAAAAGAAATTAACATCAAAAGAAAGGGCAAAATTAAAAGAAGATATGAAAATGTTAAAACTTGAAAAAAAATGGGATGAAAGATTTTATTTAGATAAAATTCCACCGTATGATGCACATAAAGATATAAATTATTTAAGTTTAGCATTTACAAAAGCACAAATAAGATATGAAGAAAAAATAAGAAAAGAAGAAGAATTTTTAAGAAAAAACAAATATTTTTATACTAAAAAAAAGCCATTATATAAAACAAACAATTTAAATATGGATAATACATTAACCAATAAAACAAAAACATATAATACAAATCTAAAAGAAAAATAAAACATTAAATTTTATTTTTATAAAATATAAATTATAAATAAAATAAAAAATGTCAACAAATAAAACAAAAAAAAAATTAATATTACCTCCAATTTATCCTTATAAAGGAAATTTATCAAAAAAATTAGAATCATTACGACATGAAAAAGAATATCATAAAATATTTTTTAATAAAGGAGGTTTAAAAAGAAAATTAGATAGAACAAAATTTAATATTATTCAAGCAGGATTTGAAAAAGATGAAGATGATATAAAAAATCAAAATGAAGGAAGAAAAAAAATAATGAATTCATATAATTTTAATAAAAAATTAGATGAATTTGAAAGATTTGTAAATGAAAATTGTAATGAAGAAGAAGATTATAAAGAAAATGAAAGTCATTATTCAACTGAAAGTGAAAAATTAAAAAAAGAAGAAGAAAGAAGAAAAATAGAAGAAGAAGAAAAAAAAAAGATGAAGAAGAAATAAAAAGAAAAAAAGAAGAAGAAAATTTAAAAAAAGAAGAAGAAAAAAGAAAAGAAGAAGAAAAAATTAAAAAAAAAGAAGAAAAGGAAAGAAAAAAAAAAGAAAAAAAAGAAAAAAAAAAAAAAAAAAAAAAAAAAAAAAAAAAAAAAAAAAAAAAAAAGAAAAAAAAAAAAAAAAAAAAAAAAAAAAAAAAAAAAAAAGAAAAAAAAGAAAAAAAAAAAAAGGAAAAAGAATTGGAAGAAATTAAAAAGAAAATTAAAGAAGATTTTAAAAAAAATAAATATGAATTAGAAAGACAAAGAAAAGAGAAAAATATTAAAGAAATGGAAGAAAAAATAAAAAAGAAAATAGAAGAAGAAAGTAAAAAAGAAGAAGAAAAAGAAAAAAAAAGAAAAAAAGAGGAAAAAAAAAAGAAGAAAGAAGAAGAAAAATTAAAAAAAGAAGAAGAAAAAAGAAAAAAAGAAGAAGAAAAAAGAAAAAAAAAAGAAAAAAGTGAAAGTGAAAGTAAAAGTGAAAGTAAAAGTAAAAGTAAAACTGATAGTTATCAATCAGAAAAACAAAGTGGTAATAACTCAGAAATAATTATAGAAAATGAAGAATTTAAACAAAAAGAAAAAAATG
>Ga0256407_10002670_pt1 | contig 33472 bp, 30 predicted proteins | sample RumenRJG_04DNA_FD_193489 | JGI IMG/M metagenome (GOLD analysis project Ga0256407, IMG submission 193489) | Bovine rumen microbial communities from Lethbridge, Alberta, Canada - RJG_04 | ecosystem: Host-associated > Mammals > Digestive system > Stomach > Rumen | place: Canada: Alberta...
TTCCCAGCTACAACGAAGGATTTGGCTTTATCACCGCCGAGGCAATGTTCTGCAATTGTTTAGTAATCGGTCGAGATACGGCTGGTACCAAAGAACAATTCGACAAGGGCAAGGATGAAAGCGGTGGAGAGATTGGCCTGCGCTTTTCTAGCGATAGCGAGATGCCCTCTCTCATGCATCTGGCTGCCACCTCGAATTTCGATGAAATAAAAAAAAGAGCCTTGGAAGTAGTTTTGAACAACTATACCATTGAAGCAAACACACAACGCATTTATAAATTCTACGAGAATGTACTTTCACAGCATTAAGACTATCTGGGCTATTTGTCAGCATCACCATAACTGATCAGCAAGCCGATGACGGAGGAATAGCTCTTCCGCCCTTCCTCAATGCGATTGGAACGAAGATAGAAGTCGAAGATCTTGTCCTGCATCTCGCCCAAGGTTTCGCTGTATAAGCTCACCCAATGCACTCTTCGTTCCAACTCAAGCATGTGTATCTCGGGCCGAATCTTAGTGTGGATCAGATTGTACTCCTCACTTCCCGCTTCCCGCAAAGCACGGAGCACATGATGCAGGATGGAGAGATAGCCGCTGAAACGTATCTCGGGAACATCACTCGACGTGCAGGCAAGATATCCGTAGAAGTTCGCCTCCCCTTCGCTGGTGATGCCCAGGAGGTGCGAAAGTTCATGCGCATAGGCCGCAGCATATTCGCAAGGCAGCAGGTCGTCATTGACGATGAATTCGCCGAAGAACGGCCCCATCGTGCCCGTCACGCCCACCATCGACGCAAGCGGTGTCAGCAGCATGGTCTTCTCCCGCGGTTGCTCGGAGAATGGCGCATGGATACCCATCCCTTTCCCCATCCTGGCATATTGCTTCGCAACTTCCTGCCGCACCAGTGCTTCGTCGACCTTCTTAATCTCGACATACGACTCGTTCAACTTCGTCACATAGTCGTCGGCAAAGCGCACCAAGGCCGCAACGTCATAGTTCGCACGAGGCGTCGATGTACGCTGGTAGAAGTCCGATTGACAATAGTTCAGTCCCCATGCCCCATAGAACCACACATAGAGCCACACCACCATTTCCAGTTCCATCCATAATACATCGAGTTTTCGTTGCTTGTGTTTCACAATGGCATATATCGGATAAAGTAGGAGCACAAGAATACCTACGATGTAGAAAACGCCACTGACGCTGTACGCAACCTTCGCCGACAAGGCATGCAAAACCTTGCCGACAACGGGATAAATATGCTGCGCATACAGGTCGCCCCCTCCCGGAAGGAGTTGGAACGACACAACTAGAACAAACAATATCAGCAGAATCTTTCGTCTCATCTTAGTCTTGCATAACTTCGAGCGCAAAGATACACATTATTTCCGATTTATCCAAATCCATTGGAAGTTATTCGCAAAAATAAAACAAAAAACTGTTCTCAACCTTCGCAAGCACGCCGTCGCCCGCCAGAATGCTTTATCCAAGCGTGGCATACCCTTTCTTGGCCAAGATTGGTTATACTCCTGCAGAAGAATGACCATTTTTGGCCAAGATTGGTCATGCGCCAATCGGCGAAAGTACTCTGTCGACCGTCAGAGTGCTTTATCCTGTCGAAGCATACCCTTTCTTGGCCAGGATTGGTTATGCTCCCATCGGCGGAAGCACTCTGTCGCGCGTCAGCGTGCTCTATCCTATCGAAGCATACCCTTTCTTGGCCAAGATTGGTTATGCTCCTACAGAAGAATGACCATTTTTGGCCAGGATTGGTTATGCGCCAATCGGCGAAAACACTCTGTCGGCCGTCAGAGTGCTTTATCTTGTCGAAGCATACCCTTTCTTGGCCAAGATTGGTTATACCTCGATTTGAAAAGAAATATTTGCCGTCTTAGCCTTCCAATTAGACGAAATAATCCGATAATTTACCATCAGGACTTGCATTTTTTTGGCAAAAAGACGGCATTTCGAAAAAAAGACATTATTTTTGCATTTTAATTGCGGAATCCGTCATCCCGACAATTCTCTAATTCGCTAATTCTTGATAAAAAAATAAAATAGCAATGAAGAAAAACCTCGAGACCATCTGCGTTCACGGTGGATGGAAACCCAAGAAAGGCGAACCCCAACAGTTGCCTATTTACGAGAGCACCACGTTCAAGTACGAAACCAGCGATCAGATGGCACGTCTCTTCGACCTGAAGGACGACGGCTACTTCTACACCCGCCTGGCCAATCCCACCAACGATGCTGTGGCCAAGAAGATTGCCGCCCTCGAAGGCGGTGTAGGCGCCGTCCTTACCTCCTCAGGACAGGCTGCCAACTTCTATGCCATCTTCAACATCTGCGAGGCAGGCGACCACTTCGTCACCTCCAACACCATCTACGGCGGCACATTCAACCTCTTCGGCGTGACGCTCAAGAAACTCGGCATCGAATGCACCTTTGTCGATCCCGATTGGGACGATGAGCGCATCGAGGCAGCCTTCCAGCCTAATACGAAGTGCTTCTTCGGCGAGACCATCTCCAACCCCGGCGGTAACGTGTTCGACATCGAACGATTTGCCAAGATGGCTCACAAGCATGGCGTGCCACTCATCGTCGATAACACCTTTGCCACTCCCATCAACTGCCGTCCCTTCGAATGGGGCTGCGACATCGTGACCCACTCCACCACGAAATACATGGACGGACACGCCGCACAGGTGGGCGGTGCTGTGGTCGATTCGGGCAACTTCGACTGGGATGCCTACGGCGATAAGTTCCATGGCCTGACCACGCCCGACGAGAGCTACCACGGCCTCACCTACACCAAGGCTTTCGGCAAGATGGCCTACACCACCAAGCTCGTCAGCCAGCTGATGCGCGACCTGGGCAGCATTCCCTCGCCCTTCAATGCCTACATCCTCAACCTCGGCCTTGAGTCACTCGCCCTGCGCATGAAGCAGCATTGCGCCAATGCCCAGAAGGTGGCCGAATGGTTGGAGAAGAACCCGCGCGTGAGCTGGGTGAACTACTGCGGCCTGCCGTCCAACAAGTATTATCCCTTGGCGCAGAAATACCTGCCTAACGGCTCCTGCGGTGTCATTGCCTTCGGTCTGAAGGGAACGCGTGAGGATGCCATCAAGTTCATGGACAACCTCGACTTCATCTCCATCGTCACCCACGTGGCCGACACGCGCACCTGTGTGCTCCATCCAGCCAGCCACACCCATCGCCAGCTCTCCGAAGAGCAGCTCCGCGAAGCAGGCGTTGCTCCCGACCTCGTGCGCCTCTCGGTGGGCATCGAGAATGTGGAGGACATCATCGCCGACCTCGAGCAGGCGATGGCGAAGATGGACTGATGTTATATTAAACACGAATTTTCGTGAATTAACGCAAATTTAATGCCGGCAGATTGACTCTGTCGGCATTTTTTTATTACTAGGCATTTGTTTCGTTTTACCCATTTATAATTTAATCAGTCCCGCCTTCTCAAGGATGGGCAGAACATTAGAGGCAGCACTTCGCTTCGATTCGTCCTTCTCGTTCCAATACAGTTGATGAAGGTCGTCACGATCCTTGACAATCTCGTGCATCTCCTCATCGTCCATCAGTTGGAGGATGATATGTCCCTTTTTATCTGCACCACCCGAAACGACATAACAAACCTGATTCTTCAGCATATCACTGGCAATCATTCCACCTGCAATGCCTCCGCCAATAGCGCCACCAAGCACTCCGAACACGCCAGCCATGGCTCCAGCGTTCATTTGCTCCTTACGGCCAATCTTCCTGTTGACAAAAAGCAGATCGTTCTGTCCCATCCGTATTGCTCTCGAATAGCCATTGCCGAAGCGGGCTTTCTCATAGCGAAGATTCCGGCAATTCACATAGATGGTATCAGCCTGCATCACGGCGAAAACTTCCTTCTTCAACTTTTTGTCGAGGGCCTTATCGCCAGTCTTCAAAGTAAAGTCGCTTCCACCCCACCATACCTGATGACTCTTACTGTGTTGATTGAAATAGATGGTGTCCAAGGGCTGCCAGCGGCCGGCTACATAATCTTCGTAAGAGTTGCAGTAACGGCATTGAGCCTTGAGTGAAACGGATGTCAGCATGAGGAGCGACATCAGAAAGAGGATAAAGATTTTCTTCATACGATTTGATGTAATTGAATATTGAAGTATGTAACCAAATTAATGATAATTCGCGATAATTCGTGTTTTTTAAAGAACTAAAAGAACACATCGTTCTTCTATCAACTAACGTATCAAGGACGAAATTATTGTCTTTGCCCGTTTGTTTTTCTCAAAAAGTCGCTGCAATTTGCCCTTATTATGTTGCGAACCTCACGCCGTTTTGTTTCAAAGACCTCAAAAATTATCAAAAAAGACGAATAAATTTTGGATTTACCACATTTATGCCTTATCTTTGCACACGTTTTTATTTACCTTTCATTAATTAATACCTATTATGCAACAAAACGAAAAGGGTAGCAAGAGCTACTTGTTTGGTATTGTGTTGGTAGCCGTGTTGGGCGGATTGCTCTTCGGTTACGACACCGCTGTCATTTCTGGTGCCGAGAAAGGCTTGCAGGCATTCTTCAAGGGAGCCGACGGATTTGTGTACACCGACTTCATGCACGGCTTCACGTCGTCGTCAGCACTCATCGGCTGCATCATCGGCTCGGCACTCTCGGGTCTGTTTGCCACACGCTTCGGCCGCAAGCGTTCGCTGTTCTTCGCAGGCATCTGCTTCTTCCTCTCCGCTTGGGGAAGCATGAGCCCTGAGACGGGCATTCTTGCCTATGGAGAGCCTTCGATGACGCTGCTCGTGGTCTTCAATCTCTATCGCGTTCTTGGCGGCATCGGCGTAGGCATGGCATCCGCCATCTGCCCGATGTATATCGGCGAGGTCGCTCCTGCCAACATCCGAGGCATGCTCGTGAGCTGGAACCAGTTTGCCATTATCTTCGGCCAGCTCGTCGTCTATTTCGTCAACCTCGTCATCCTGGGTTCACATGCCAACCCCATCTATGATGCTGTGTCGGGCGCAATCATGAACCTCACCGAAGCACAGTGGACCATCGAAACCGGTTGGCGTTACATGTTCGGTAGCGAAATGGTGCCCGCAGGTCTCTTCACCCTGCTCATCTGCTTCGTGCCTGAGACTCCACGTTATCTGGCTATGACCGGTCAGGACGAGAAGGCGCTGCACGTCCTTTCGCGCATCAATGGATATTCGAAGGCCGTTGACATCCTCGACAACATCAAGAACACCGTGGCTGAGAAGCGTGAGAAACTCTTCGCCTACGGCTTCATCTGCATCTTCGTTGGCGTAATGCTCAGCGTATTCCAGCAGACTGTCGGCATCAATGCCGTGCTCTATTACGCTCCGCGTATCTTCGCCGATATGGGCATGAACAACCCAATGATGCAGACCGTCATCATGGGCATCGTGAACATCACCTTCACCCTCGTGGCAGTGTTCACCGTCGAGAAGCTGGGCCGCAAACCGCTGCTCATCACCGGCTCGCTCGGCATGGCCATCGGAGCCTTCGGCGTGGCTGTGACCTTCGGCAACGAAGCCCTCAGCATCGTCACCATGCTCAGCATCATGGTTTATTCGGCATGCTTCATGTTCTCGTGGGGCCCCATCTGCTGGGTATATATCTCCGAGCTCTTCCCCAACACCATCCGTGGCGCTGCCACCGCCATCGCTGTGGCCTTCCAGTGGATCTTCAACTTCGTCGTAAGTTCTACGTTCGTACCGATGTTCAACATGCACCTCACCCCTGGCGATGACTTCGGTCACTGGTTCACCTACGGCCTCTACGGCATCATCTGCGTCATCGCTGCCCTCTTCGTCTGGAAGCTCGTTCCCGAGACCAAGGGCAAGTCGCTTGAGGATATGTCAAAGCTCTGGCGTGAACGGAACAAGAAATAACACTTAATCGCTGATTGACAGACAGAACGGAAACGTCGGATGCCTTCGGGGATCTACGTTTCCGTTATTTTATAACAAGAAACAAAATCAGCAGCTTGCAATCAATGGCTTGAGTTGCAAACAAGCCTTGACGGCCTGAAGGTCGCGAGCCAGTTGAGCTTTGAGATCGTCAAGCGATTCCATCTTGCGTTCATCGCGAATTCGGTCGATGAAACGCAGGCTGAGTCGCTGACCGTAGAGGTCGCCACTGAAGCCGATGAGATGCGCCTCGATGGTGAGATGATGTTCATTCTCAACCGTGGGACGATAGCCGATGTTTACCATCGCTGGAAAGCGGCGGGCATCGGAAAGTGTAGCAATGGCTGCATACACGCCACGACGTGGAATAGCGCTTTCATTCCCAACGGCTGCAACGTTGGCTGTGGGATAACCCAGTCGGCGTCCCAGCTGATGACCGCGCACAACGGTGCCAGAAATCTCTTCGCCAGTGGTCACGAAACGGAACTGCTGGCCACGATACTCCATCTTGACCAAGTAGAATCGAACAAGGTCGGCAAGCAGACGGATAGCACTCTTTCGTGACAGCATTACCCGACGGCAGAACTGATTGAGCGTAAGGCCAGCCTCGCCCTCCTTGGCAAGCAGATCGAGAGCCGACGACTGCTGCTCAGTGAAACGCATCAGCGTACCTGCATCGTGCTGATCACTACGCCATAGGGCAAGATGTACGGGTGTAGCTACGATGTTCTCGTCGGCAACACGCACATAGGCACGCCAAAGTCCATCTTCTTCGCGAGCCATAACGGGACGGTCGGTCGAAGCGGGGATGGTAGCGATGAGCACCGTGTGGCCTTCGGCTTTCACGGTCTCCCACGTGCAATTGACTTCGGGACGGCATCCCGTGTGGGCAGCCGCATCGATCATGTAGATCTCCTCATCGCTGCGCACGCCGGCTATCGTCCCATTGTCGCGCACACCGACGAGCAGCCGCCCGCCCTCAGTATTGGCGAAGGCGGAGATGCTGTGGGCTATCTTGCTCACGCTGGATATCTCGTATTTGAAATCCTGTTGCTGATGTTCGCCCTCGGCGATGAGTTCGCTCAGGCGGTCCTTGGGTTTCATTTCTCTTTCGATGTAATGGTTTTCTGGAAGGCCAGACGTGAGTCGCCGTTGGCCAGATGGATGATGCCGCAATAGGTGAAGCCATACTTTCGAAGCAGGCTCTGCATCGTTTTGTTGTCGGCATGGGTGTCGATACGCACGGTGTCTGTGAGTGCAAAAGCATAGTCGAGCACACGACGCATCACGCCATGTGCCTTCGGACCCGAAGCCACGCGATGGATCACATAGTATGGATACTCGTTGAGCCATTGGCCATCGTAGATCACAGCATACGTCGGGTCGGGACCTTCAACGAGCGCGAAAGTGGCCACGGGCTCACCCTCCTCCTCCATCACATAACTGACGCCACGCGCCACGTCGTTCTCGATCTGTTGACGCGAAGGATGACCGTTGGCCCATTGATGGATGTTGCCTTCGGCCACCATCTTGCGGCGCGCCTCGTCGATAAGGGCAAGGATGAAAGGTATATCTTCTTTGGTAGATTTTCGTATCATAGAGTTTTGTGATCTTGTCGATTCTAATTTTGGCACAAAGGTAGTATTTTCTGACCAAACTACCAAAAAACTGAACAAATAAAAGTAAAAATGCAAACGTTTGTCTATCGATTTACATAAAAATCGTGAAAAAAGGGGATTTTCTCCTTCCAAAAGACGATTATTTGCGAAAAAAGAAGTATCTTTGCAGCCGGAAAATAATAAAAACTGCTATTTATCTCCCCAATGGCCGAAACCCGAGAGTCTGTCTTTCAGCAAATCAACGAAGTACTTGCGACTTACCAGCCCATCTCACTCGAAGAGATGAGCGCTGTGAAGTTGATGAACCGCATTGACACGAAGTTCGTCATCCCGCTGGTGCAGCTCAAGCCCCTGCTTCTGACCGCAGCTTCGCAGTACTACGTTCAGGTGCTCAACGGCAAGCCTACGGCAGCTTATCACACCATCTATCTCGATACCGACGACCACCGCATGTACAATATGCATCAGACGGGCCGCAAGGTGCGACAGAAGATCCGTGTACGCACCTACGAGGAGACAGGCGTCACCTTCCTTGAGGTCAAGAACAAGAACAACCACGGCCGCACAAAAAAGAAACGCATCGAGGTGCCGAGTTTCGAGAGCGTATTCCAGAGCGACGAGGCCAGTCAGTTTCTGATCGAGAAGTCGTGGTACACCATCGATCAACTGCATCCGCACGTCGAGAACTTCTTCGACCGCATCACCCTCATCAACCATGGTATGACCGAACGCCTCACCATCGACCTTGGCTTGCGGTTCCACAACTACGACATCGACACGCGTGCCGACATCGGCCACTGCGTGGTCATCGAGCTGAAGCGCGACGGCCTCACCCACTCGCCTATGCAGGACATCTTCCTCGATATGCGCATCCTCCCTGGCGGCTTCAGCAAGTACTGCATCGGCAGCGCCTTTACCAATCCCGCCCTTCGTCACAACAACCTCAAGGAAAAGATGCACCGCGTGGAGCGCTTCCGCCAGATGCAGGAGGGGTTGTTGGTAATGTAGAAGGGAGTTAGCGCCTAAAGGCGCCGGAGTTAACGGACGATACCTTCGCCGGTTGAAGTCGGGCCCCAAGAAACATCCGTCCGTTAACTCCCGTTTTCTCCCGCTAACTCCCGTTTACTCCCATCAACTTTCGCAAGTGCGAAAGTTAAGTTATTTGTTAATTATTAATTGTTAATTATACCCACTATGGATCCAGATCTTCTCGATGTTGGCTCAGAACTAATCAAGCCAATTGGCATGACCGACTTTTTGTTGCGTCTCCTCATCAACGTGCTCTTCGTGATCGGCATCATCCACTTCCTCTACTATCGCCGTTCGCGTCGCGCCGACTACTACTTCACTTTTGCCATCATCTCGCTCTCGACCTTCATGATCGTGGCATTGCTGGGCACCGTGAAACTCAAGACAGGTTTCGCACTGGGCCTCTTTGCCATCTTCTCGATCATACGTTATCGAACGGAGTCGATGCCTGTACGCGAAATGACCTATCTCTTTGCCATCATCGCCATCTCGGTGGTCAACGCCCTGGCGGGTGATGCCGTAGGCTGGATCGGCCTCATTGCCATCAATGTCATCTTTGTCGTCGCCATCTCTTTGGCCGAACTGACACGCAAGATGAAACACCTTGCCTGCAAGTATGTCAAGTACGACCGCATCGACCTCATTGTCCCTGCACGTCGCGCCGAACTCATTGCCGACCTCGAGAAACGTCTGGGCATCACCGTTCGTCGTGTAGATATTGGAACTGTCAATTTCCTCAAGGACATGGCGCTCCTCAAGGTTTGGTATGAGCCAGATGACGGCAACGAAGAAAACACGGTCGATGAACTAATCAGAAAGGTACCGAATTTTTAAGGTTAAGAAAGGTTCTGAAAAGTTCGAAAGGTTAAGAAAGGTTGCTCACTTCGCTGCGCGCGAGCAGAGCTCGGAACGAAAGGCTTTCTGAACCCTTCAAACCCCTCAGAACCCTTCAGAACTCCTCAGAACCCTTCAGAACTCCTCAATGAAAAAATATCTTCTCTTCCTCCTGGCCATGCTCCCCATGGTCAGTATGGCGCAGTCGGATGCCGGATTGTGGACATCGGTCGGCATCGACAAGAAAATCAACAAGAAACTCTCGTTCGGCCTTGAAGGTGAATTCCGTTCGCGCAACGACTTCAAGACTGCCGACCGCTGGAGCGTGGGCCTCGATGCCACCTGGAAGTTCAACAAGAAGTTCCGCGTGGCCGCCGGCTACGTCCTCCTTAACGACAACCGCAAGGAGAAAATCAGTTACAACAACGACGATCCCACGTCGGTCAACTACTACAACAACTGGCGTCCCTCCTATTGGACCGTCCGCCATCGTGTGTTTGCCGGCTTCGGCCTGAGCACCGACGTCGGGCGCTGGTCATTCTCGCTACGCGAACGCTGGCAATACACCTATCGCCCCGAGAAGACCACTACGCGCTACGACTTCGACAATGCAAAGTGGGAAGACACCACCGTCAAAGGAAATGCCGGGCACGTGCTGCGTAGCCGCATTCAAGCGGAATATGACATCCCATTGTGCACCTGGACGCCCAACGCCAGCGTGGAACTCTACAATGCCTGGTCTGTCCAAAAGGTGCGCTACACCATCGGTGCCGACTGGAAGATCAACAAGAAGAACTCCTTCAGCATCTACTATCGTTTCCAGGACAATCGCGGCAGTTCCGATGATGGAGATTTAGACATGCACATCATCGGCTTGGGTTACAATTTCAAATTCTAAACTAAGTTATACAACCAAAATTTACGATAATTATATGTGTCTTTTTCTTAACACGAATTATCATGAATTTACATGAATTATAGGATGCAAGGTTTGTCAAAATAGACACATACTGAGCAATTAATGATAATTCACGATAATTCGTGTTAAAAGAAAAATAAGTAGAAAAAAAAGATACTTATGAGAAAGTCAGTCTTATATATCTTGATGACTATGGCTGCCGTGGGCTTCACAGCCTGTGAAAGCGACGATACCGACTTCAGCGACATCATCAACAACAATTCGAGCGGTGGATCACAAGGCGGTGAAGGCGGCGGAGAAGAAGGTGGTGGCGAAGAAGGTGGCGGCACTGGTGGCAACACTTCCGACCTCACCATTACCCAGAGCAGCAGCCTATCGAAAGCTGTTGAAATCAACTGGACCAGCGTTGCTGCCGAACTTACCGTGGCTTCCGACATCTATTCCTCCCTCACCTTCGAAGGTACGGGCACACAGGTTATCATTACTTCGAGTGCCAGCCTCACCGACGAAGTGACCTACACCCTCAGCGGTACTGCCAGCAAAGGCTCGTTCTTCCTCAATGGTTCGACCGATGCCACCGTGGCCTTCAACGGCCTTACCCTCACCTGCGCCGATAGTGCTGCTGTCAACATCCAGAACGGCAAGCGCATCAACGTCGTTGTCGAGGGCACCAATACCCTCAAGGACGGAGCGAAGAGCAGCGGCAAAGGTGCTCTTGTGATCAACGGACATTCACAGTTCAGCGGCTCAGGCTCACTGACGCTCTACGGCATGGCCAGTCATGCCTTCTGGGCTGACGAATACATCCAGCTCAAGCAATCGTTCACCGGAAGCCTTGTCGTGACCTACGCAGCAAGCGACGGCATCAATGTCAACCAATACTTCGAGCAAAACGGCGGCACCGTGAAGATTTCGGGCATCATGGGCGACGGCCTGCAGGTCAACGCCGATGAGAAATATACCGGTTACGTCAACATCAATGGTGGCACCATCGACATCAGTGCGGCGGGTGCAGGATGCAAGGGCATCAAGGCAGCAGGATACATTCGCATCGACGACGACAAGTCGGCACCCGTCATCACCATTGCCAACAGCGGCACGGGCACCTACGACGACACCAACCGGAAGGCTGTAGGCGCAGCCTGCATGACAAGTGATGCCGACATCACCATCGACGCAGGCACCATCACGCTCAGCGCAACGGGCAACGGCGGCAAAGGACTGAAGTGCGACTCCACGTTCACCATGAACGGTGGCACGCTCTTAATCTCGACCTCAGGCACAGGTTATACATCCAACGGAGACAGCACTTATCCGAAGGGACTGAAAGCAGGCACCGACAGTGGCACGCTTGCAGGTGGCATCGTCATCAACGGCGGCAATGTCAGCGTCACCGTCAGCGGAAAGGCCAGTGGTTGCGAGGGCATGGAGAGCGACAACATCATCACCATCAAGGGGGGTGTTACCACCGTCAATGCCTATGACGACGCCATCAACTCGGGCAGCGACATGACCGTCGAAGGTGGCTGCGTCTATGCACACTCGACCAACAACGACGGTATCGACACCAACGGCAACTGCTACATCAAGGGCGGACTGGTCTATGCCATCGGCGGCAATGCTCCCGAGGTGGCTATCGATGCCAACAGCGAAGCACAGAAGAAACTCTACGTCTCAGGCGGCACCATCGTTGCCCTTGGTGGCCTGGAGTCGGGCGCCAGCCTCTCGCAGACCTGCTATGCTGCTTCCTCGTGGAACAAGAACACCTGGTATGCACTGACCTACGGCAACGAAACCTTCGCCTTCCAGACCCCTTCGAGCGGCGGCACCACGATGGTCATCTCTGCTCCTTCTACCCCATCACTGCAGAGCGGTGTCAGCGTTTCGGGAGGCACGGAGGTCTTCGACGGCATGGGCTACACCGGTGCCACGGTGAGCGGCGGCTCGGCAGTCTCGCTCTCGTCCTATTCGGGCGGCAACGGCGGCGGCACACCGGGCGGCAACGGCGGCGGTGGCGGCCCCGGCGGAGGCCGCGGCTGGTAAACGAAAAGAAAAGATAGCGGGCCATCCCCAAAAAGGATGGCCCGCTATTTTATATTTCCCTCAGCAGTCTCACTTGAGCTTGAAGTAACGGTAGTCGATGTCGTAGTTGAAACTCAAGTCGAGGCAGATGTCACGCCCCTGATGTTGCTTGAGCTGTTCGATAAAAGCTTCGCTCACCTGGCGTTCTAACTTGCTGTATTCCGACATGTCCAATTTCTCAGCCTCAGCAATCTTGGCGGGAATCTCTTCGGCCTTCATCAAGGGTACAGAGATGTGATTGCTCGAACTGATAGGCATATAGATACCGCCTTCCAGATCACGACATTCGCTCAAGCTGTGAGCGCGATCGCTTCGCTTCTCGACCTTCAGGATGCCCCAGACTTCCTCAACGACATGAACAGTGGTGGTTGTGACTCTGGTCTTCTTGACTTTGATGGTGTCGCCCTGTTCGTTGACCTTATTGACTTCTCGGGTCGTCGTGCTGACATACTCCAGCACGTCGATGGTCTGGCCATCCTGTTCGTACGAACCCGTGAGCTTGAACTTGTCGCGGTTTTCACCCTTCCTGCCCCAGTCCGAACTATCATCGTAGATTTCGTCGAAAAGGTTAGGTTCGACGAGCAGCTTGTTGTTGCTGAGCGTCTTCTGCTCATCGGCAGTAAGTTGGTCACTGCTGTAGAGCACCTTCTGCTCCGAATCCTTCACCTTGCCTTTGGCATACGTGCGCAGCAGCGACACCTTGGCTTTGAGGGCAGGATGGTCGAGGAAGAGATTGAAGATCTTGCGATAGCCTACGACAGCCGCTGCCATCTTCATTATCCTCAAATACTTTTTGGGGATGACCTTGATGAACAAATCGACATCCTGCATGCTGAAATCGTACTTCACGCGGGCCTGCCACGTGTCGATGCGCTTGCGATTCTTGTCGGCCTGATCCCACACGTGACGCAACACGTAATGGGCAGGATCCTCACCGTCGGGGGTCACAATGGAAGGGGGCAGCAGCATGAGCTTTTCGGCCAGCATCTCGTTGTGGATGGTCGTCTGACCCTTCGAGAGTTCTAACTCGCGACGCACGGTCTGCTGCCCCATGCACGAGTATTCCACCTTCAGATTGCCTGCTGGAAGTTCGTCGAGCATATATTCGCCCTTTTCGTTGGCTGCTATACCGCGATTGGCAGATGCGACATAAACCGTGGCATAAGGGCAAGGCGTACTGTCGTTGAGCAAAATGACTCCTTGCAGAGTCTGTGCCACACTTGGCAGCGCGATCTGCACTGCCAGCAATAGAGTGATAAATAAATTCTTCATCTTTTTATCAGACTTATCAGAGTATTCAGAGTTCTCCGATGACTCAGAGTTCTCCGAAAAAAATCATTTCAATACCACTTCCACTGGGCAGTGGTCGCTGCCAAAGATCTCGTTGTGGATGCTGGCACCTTCAAGACGGTCGGCCAGACGACTGCTGACCAGAAAATAGTCGATGCGCCATCCAGCGTTCTTCTCGCGCGCCTTGAAACGATAGCTCCACCACGAATAGGCTCCTTCGAGCGTAGGATAGAAATGGCGGAAGGTGTCGATGAACCCGGCATTGAGATGCTGAGTCATCTGTGCACGCTCCTGGTCGGTGAAACCTGCATTCATGCGGTTGGCCTTGGGATTCTTGATGTCAATCTCCTCGTGAGCAACGTTCATATCGCCGCAAACGATGATGGGCTTCTTTGCATCAAGTTCCTGCATATACCGACGGAAGGCTTCATCCCACGTCATACGGTAGTCGAGACGACGCAGGCCGTCCTGCGAATTGGGTGTATAGACGGTGATGAGATAGAAGTCGGGATATTCGAGTGTGATGACGCGACCCTCATGATCGGAGGTTTCTGCACCCGTTTCGTCAGTCCAACTACCTATTCCATAGTTGACCGAAAGGGGTTCATGTTTCGTAAAAATTGCGGTACCGGAGTATCCTTTTTTCTCGGCATAGTTCCAATAGGACCGATAACCGGGGAACTCGATATCAAGTTGACCCTCCTGCATCTTGGTCTCTTGCAAGCAGAAGAAATCGGCATCGAGCGTCTCAAACACTTCCTTGAAGTTTTTGCCCACTACGGCACGCAGGCCGTTTACATTCCAACTGATGAATTTCATATTATTATCGCATTTTTGGGTGCAAAAATAACGATTATTTATCCTATTTCCAAATATTTGGCCAAAAAACAACAAAAAATTCCGAATTGGTTTGGGTATAATTCGATATTTTAATATATTTGCGGCTGAAATATGCATTATCTTTGCCTCGAATCTTTTCTAAAACATGAAGAAAGAACAACAGATAGTTTCCGCATTTGACATCAAAGGGAAAATCGCTGCCGTACAACCTTTTGGGAACGGGCACATCAACGATACATTCCGCGTCATCACCGAGGGCGATGACACTCCCGACTACGTGCTGCAACGCATCAACCATCATATCTTCCGGAATGTAGATATGCTAATGGACAACATCATCGCTGTTACCAATCATATTCGCAAGAAACTGGAACAACAAGGCGTCAAAGACGTCGACCGCCACGTGCTTCGATTCCATCCCACCTACGAAGGTAAATACTACCATTTCGACGGCGAATCGTATTGGCGACTGATGATCTGCATCGCCGATTCGGAGAGTTTCGATGTGGTCGATGCCAAGTATTCGCACTTTGCCGGCCTCGCCTTCGGAGAATTCCAGAACATGCTGGCAGATATCCCTGTCGAATTGGGCGAAACCATTCCCAACTTCCATAACATGGAGTTCCGCCTTGAGGAGTTTCGCGAGGCTGTTCGCAACAATCGAGCTGGACGGATAGCCAAAGTGAGCGACCTCATCAAGGGCATCGAGCGAAGAGCCGAAGCGATGTGCGAAGGCGAACGCCTCCATCGTACCGGACTCCTGCCCAAGCGCATCTGCCATTGCGACACGAAGGTGAACAACATCCTCTTCGACCGCGAGGGACGAGTGCTTTGCGTCATCGACCTCGACACTGTGATGCCCAACTTTATCTTCTCCGACTATGGTGACTTCCTGCGTTCTGCTGCCAACACCGCTGCCGAGGATGAGCCCGACCTCAGCCGCGTGGGCTTCAATATGGAAATCTTCGAAGCATTCACCCGCGGCTATCTCGAAAGCGCACGTTTCCTCACCGATATCGAGATTTCGCACCTCCCCTATGCTACCGCACTCTTCCCTTATATGCAGACCGTGCGCTTCCTGGGCGATTATCTCAATGGCGACACCTACTACAAGATTGCCTATCCCGAGCACAACATCGTCCGCGCAAGGGCACAGATGAAGTTGCTCCAGAGCGTAGAAGAGAGCATGCCCAGGATGAAAGAGTTCATTGCGACTTTGATCCCATAAACAATATAGTACCTATAGTATTTATAGTCACTATAGCCACTATAGTCACTATTAAAAAATTCCCCCAAAAAACATGAAACGTTATTTAATTCAGCTACTTCTTGCAGTAGCAGTAATCTGCAGTATCATCCTTTGCGGATGCAACAGCAACGCACATAAAAGACGCATCATCCCCGTGGAAACACCAGCTCGTCCTGCCGGACAAAAAGACGTGCTTGGGCTGCGTCTCCCACCCATCGATACCATTCGTGTCGGCTTCATCGGCCTTGGCATGCGAGGCGAGGATGCCGTCTATCGCTACACCAATCTCCCCGGTGTGGAAATCAAGGCGCTCTGTGACCTGCATCAGGAGCGTGCCGATTCCTGTCAGCGTTTCCTTCGTGCAGCAGGCATGCCCGAAGCAGATAGTTATGCAGGCAGCGAGGATGCCTGGAAGGCAGTCTGTGAACGGCCCGACATTAACCTAATCTACATTTGTACCGACTGGATTGACCATGCTCCCATGATGCTCTATGCCATGGAGCACGGCAAGAACGTGGCTTGCGAAGTGCCCGCAGCCTTGACGATGCAGGAGATTTGGGACGTAATCAACATGGCCGAACGCACCCGACTTCACTGCATGATGCTCGAAAACTGCGTCTATGACTTCTTCGAGATGACGACGCTCAACATGGCTCAGCATGGCGTCTTCGGAGAACTGATGCACGTCGAGGGAGGCTACTTGCATTGCCTCGAACCCTATTGGCCCGAGTATGACGACGACTGGCGAATGAAGTACAACAAAGCACATCGTGGCGACGTCTATCCGACCCACGGTATGGGTCCTGCCTGTCAGTTGCTCAACATTCATCGCGGCGACCGCATGAAGACACTTATATCGATGGACACCAAGGCCGTCTCCCTACCATCCTATCTGAAAGATGTTCGAGGTGACACGGCAAACGTGGCCAATGGTGACCACACGATGACGATGGTCCGCACCGAACTGGGAAAGAGTATGCTCATCCAGCACTGCACTGCTACTCCCCGACCTTATAGCCGTCTCTATGAACTGACCGGTACGAAAGGCTTTGCACAGAAATATCCGAGACCCGGCTACTCTATCAATTCACACAGTTTCGTCAGCGATGCCGTGCGCGATTCCTTGACACAAGCCTATCGCAGCCCCATCCTCACCGCCGACCTTGAAGAGAATGCACGTCGCGTGGGCGGTCATGGCGGCATGGACTTCATCATGGACTACCGCCTTGTCTATTGCCTGCATCACGGTCTTCCCCTTGACATGGACGTCTATGACCTTGCCGAGTGGTGCTGCATCAGCCCCCTCTCTGCCCTCTCGCTCGAAAATGACTTTGCTCCCGTCGAAGTCCCCGACTTCACGCGTGGCAATTGGAACAAGGTGCAGGGATTCAGTTACGCATTTGAATGAATTATCATGCTATTCTCTTACCTCGATTTATGAAAAAAGAGGATGGATTGGTAATTTTTTGAAAAAGAGGAATTCGCAATAACAACGATATACAGAGAATAATTAGTAAAACTACGAGAAATAAAGAAATCAGGTTTTTAGGAAAAACAAATCTGCTTAAAACCTTCATAAAAAGATGGATGAAAAAGACGTGATAGAGGTAGAAATGCAAAGTATGCTTTCCTTGCGTTGCAATCCATCTGGAAGAAGGACAGACATTGATGAAAGCCACTGACATTGGAATACATAGGACAAAAGATGCTAACCTTATGTACATTCCTGTAATATCACGGTACGGGTCGGTATGATTAAGATTGAGGTTATCTCCGTTAATGAAAGATAACAGAACAAAAACAACTGCTAAGAACAGTCCGAACAACAACCTATACTTAGAATCAACAAAAAGACTCTTTCCCCTCATGCAATGACCTAACATGAAAAATGGGAGGAATGCAAATGTTCTTTGCAGAGACAAGAAACGATTAAAGGGAAGAAAACCTGCAAGTATACCGATTGCAAAAGAAACGACGACAACCAGTTTCTTATTTGAGAGTATTTTGTCGGGAATAATTTGCAATAAGATTCTCCAATAGAGCAGACTAAGAAGATACCACAATCCCCACATTGGGGTAAACACTGTTTCGATTGCTATTTCCCCACTAGCAAAATATCCTATAGCGAGCCATAACAGTTGAAAAAGAATCAGTGGTTCTATTAAACTCCAGCAACTTGAGAGAAATTTCCTAGAATCTTTCTTTCGTGAGAAATAACCAGATAGGAATATGAACAAAGGCATATGAAACATATATATCCAATTCCACAACAAAGTGCTGCCTGATATCGAGTTGAACTGATTACTTTCTAACACATGACCTGTTACTACCAACAGGATAAGACAAAACTTAACCGAATCCAATCGGGAATCCCTCGATGAAGCTATAACAAATGATTTGTCTGTTTCTGTAATCATGGAAACTAATGAATATCTTTTTTTAGAATTATCTTTTAACAGCGCCAAATAATCCATATGGTGGTTCCTCTTTCACCAGCGCATCGATGTAACTGCGGATGGTGGCGTGGAGGAATTGGAATTGCTTGATGGCTTTCTGTGCATCGGTGAGGTCGATTTCCTCGTAGGCAATGCGGTTGACCTTGGCGAAGTTGATGGGAATCCAGGAGTTGCCGAGGGTGACAGAAGAAGGTTCAATCTTTATGCTTTCGCACTCGACGAGCAGGTCCTTGGGGTTCTGCTTGATGTTGTAATAAAGAATATCGAAGCAACGATAAGCCTTGCCAATCTGAATATGGTCGCAAGGAATGCCTTTCATCGATAAAATGTATTGGCGAACGCGGGCAACCGACTGGTAGAAAAGTTCGATGCCACGCATATACTGCTCGTGCGTAATCTCCTGTAAAAAGAAGTCGGGAGCAGTCTCCACATCGATATGGTCATACTCCACCTTTACTGCATAATCGCCATCGTAGTCGAGTGTCTCACAGCGATAGACGTGCTTGGCGTTGTAACTGGGCATGTAAGTGCCCAGCACGTGATAGAGACGATTCTCACGGAGGTAGCGCCGCCCAACGTAGTATCGTCCGATGAAAGGGTCTTGTTCCATTATTGGAGTTAAGAGAGGTTTGGAGGGGTTAAGAAGGGTTAAGAGAGGTTCTCCCCCTAAGCAGGGGGATTGAGGGGGTCTAATATGCCAGCAAATACCAGAGATCTCGCAGACATTGCTCGGGATCCCATTCGTAGTTGAAGGACCACTGGGCAGTCATCTCATAATTGCGAGGTGAGCCCACGGCCTGCTGGAGATTGTCGTCGAGCCAATGGCCTTGTCCGCCTTCGCGAATGCAATGATAATAATAGACACGATTGCCCCACGGACAGGGATCGAGCACCTTGTCAGAATAGGCATATTGGATGTTGGCATCGAGAATCTGCTCTGAAAGGTGGCAGTTGAGAAGATAGATCTGATGATCGTGATGATAACGGCCCAAAAGTGTCGGAGACTTGGCATCGAACCAAGAATCCTTGACCACAAACTTCTTCAACCTGTTGCCACGACCGTCGTGCCAAAGGATGGCGCGGCCATCACCGTAGAATTTGCAACGTGTGGCGAAGCACCAACCACGTGGACACATAAAATCCACACCCGGGCAACGCAGGTCGAGGTCGGCATGATAGTACATGCCTTCGCCCTCAGGTGCCCAAAGCGAAAGAGCATCGTTGCCATCGGCCCAGACGTTGCAGTTGACGATGATGGCATGGTTGGCACGTCCGTAGATGGCCATCTGATGGACGGTGGTCTCTTCAACTGTCGTTCCGTAGTTGTTATATACAGTCATGCCACTGATGACACAGTTGTCGGCCTCCTCGGTGAGAACAATGACACCCATGTGAACCTTCTTTCCCTTATATTCGGGCACAGTGATGGTATTGCCTGTTTCGGCGAGGATGAGACGTGTGCTGTCGCGGTCCTCTCCCACCAACACGATGTTCGGCTTGTCGATGATGACCTTCTGATGATAGATACCATTCATAATAAGGATCTTGAAGGGTTCAGTGCCTTCATCGGGAGCCTGCTCGATGGCCTTTTGAATGCTTTCGCCAGGACGAACCACAACGTCAAAGTTCTTGGGATTAACGACAGGTTTGCGGTCCATGTCGATGAGACCAGTTTCGTTGGCACCTTTGGTGTCGAGGCTGATCTTCACCTTATGTCGCTTGTCGTACTTGTCTGCCCAAGTCTCATAGAGCGGATATAATTCAGCAGGACGTGTGACATACCAACCATAGCCATTGCGGCGTTCGGGACCAATCTGATTGAGGTGCTTGCGCGGCAGACCGTCACGATCGCAAACGTAGGGTTCAACATTTACGAGGTCGTAGAAACGTCCCCAAAGCGGTGATGCCGTAGGATCTTTCTCCAGATGCGTGTCGGCATCGGTATCGTTTCGTCCTTGACGAGCTCGCACGTAGCGCAGGCCAGTGAGTTTGTAGGTATCGAGCCACTTCATGCCACCATGCACAGCAGCCTTGACGCGCTTGTCGGGATTAGGCAGCTCCATGAGCAGGCGCAGTATGCCTGCGCTCTCCGACGGGCCGTAGGATGGCAGTTCGTAGGCACGGGCAGCGGCCGGTTCGAACGTCTCATGGTCGTGCTGCTGACACCAAATGGTGGGCTTGCCCTTCACACGAATCTGTGTATTGAGGATGCAGTCGATGCCTTTGTCGAACGATGTGCGAAGCCTTTCACGGAGTTCGTCGTCGATAAGGTCGCCACCATAGATGTCGCGCCCCTCGAAGAGGTCACGGAAGAGGGTGAGTGTATTCACCATAGCATCATCATTATAAGTGATATGCACCTGATAGCCATGATTGTTGGGCCAGAACTGTGGCCAACCTCCATTCTCGTATTGTCCGCTGAGCAAATATTCCACGCCACGACGGAAACCTTCCTTATAACGAGGTTCGCCTGTCTGCTTGTAGAGACGCGCCAGATATTTCATCTGCATCGTTGTGGCTCCGTTGTCGATGGTCGAATCGTCGTCACGTTGCTTGTCGCGTGCTATTCTTGCACGTTCCTCGGGAGTGAGGTTGCGAGCCATGTCGATATTCTTGGGCCAACCGCCCGTGACGCGCTGATAGAGTAGCATCTGGTCGCCAATGCGTCGAGCCTCGTCGCTTTGGAAGAATGCATCATCGGTGGCACGCATCGGATTGCGCGGTTGTGCAATAAGGTTCAAGGATAAAAGACTGCAAACGAGCAGCAACAGGATTCGGATGGAAAGATGTCGTTTCATGTGTTGGTGTGGATTGATTAATACGCTGCAAAAATAACGAATAATTCCACAAACTCCAAGTTTTTGTCCATAATTCTTCTAATTTTGCACAAAAGAAGACACGAGGATACCATCCTATTCATTTATTAATTATCTTTGCGACGCAATTTTCAACAAATAGATATGGAAAAAGACCCGATGCAATGGGAAGTGCTTGAGAGCGAATACCTCTTCAAGCGTCCCTGGCTGACCGCAAGACGTGAACACGTGAAACTACCCACAGGAGCCGAAATACAGGATTTCTACATCTTGGAGTATCCAGATTTCTGCAACGTCATCGCCATCACGAAGGAAGGACAATTCGTGCTAGAACGGCAATATCGTCATGCCCAACAAATCACTGGCTACGAAATTCCCGCCGGATGTGTCGAGCCAGGGGAAGATGCGATGGAAGGTGCCAAGCGCGAACTATACGAAGAGACAGGCTATGCGGGCGGCGAATGGCGACATTTCATGACCATCAGTCCCAATCCTGGCGCATGCACCAACTACAGTCATACGTTCCTCGCCATCGGCGTGGAGAAAGTATCTACACAACATCTGGAGGAATCTGAAGACATTCGTATCGAACTTTTCAGCGAGGAAGAAGTCTTCGATATGCTCCAACGCGGAGAGTTTCATCAAGCCATGATGGTCGCTCCGCTGTGGAAATACTTCGCAGAGAAGTTCTCCCAAAATAACCCTTCATAGCCCATTTGTTATCGTCAGCAGCCAAGCATGGCTGCTTGCAAAACAACCATACAGAACTACCCCAATGATTAAAGCCCTGATATTCGACTTCGGAAAGGTGCTCGTCGATTACGACTTCGCACACATCATCGACCCGCTCTTCGACAACGAGGAGGACAGACAGGAGTTCTACACCTTCTTCGCCTCGTTGGAGTTCATCAACGAACTGGATCGCGAAGTCACCCCTTTTATCGACATCATCCGCCGCAAACAACAGGAGTATCCTAAATACACCGAGCAACTTCAAGTATTCTTCGACAAGTATGTGGATTTCGTGACGGGCGAAGTGCCTGGCATGAAATTGCTTCTTAAAGAACTGAAGGCCAGCGGTTATGAACTATATGGTCTTACCAATTGGAGCAGCAAGGTGCATCAGGTGATGAAGAACTACGACATCTTCGACCTGCTTGACGGACAGGTCATCTCGTCGGAAGTGCATCTTCTCAAACCTGAACCTGAAATTTACGAGCATTTGCTCGAGAAGTTTGGTCTCCAAGCCGAGGAATGCGTCTTCACCGACGACAAAGCCATCAATGTCGAAGGTGCAGCAAAGGTTGGTATGCACGGCATCGTCTTCCACGATGCGGAACAATATGCACACGAACTAAAGGCAATTATCGAACAATCCGCATGAAGCAATACATCGGCATCCGTTACGCCACGGCTGAACGTTTTGGCAAACCCATACCTACCCCCGACCTCCAGTCGGTGGACGATGTCGAGTGCCGAGTGACCATCTGCCCACAGAATCCGTCGAGACTCGACACCTTGCTCGGACTCATGTCGAGCGGGGAAGAGCAAAGCGAGGATTGTCTGCGGCTCTCCATCTTTACACCATCAACCGAAGGCAGGCACCCCGTCCTGGTTTGGATTCATGGAGGGGCTTACCTGACGGGAAGCGGGATGTATCAGCGCTATGATGCCAGCGAGATTTCGAAACAAGGCGACATCGTCGTGGTCAACATCTCCTATCGCATGGGTGTGTTCGGATTCTATTACGACAAAGAAAAGGATATCGTTAACCTCGGCCTGCAGGATCAGGTCTGCGCCCTGCAATGGATTCAACGGAACATCCGTCTCTTCGGTGGTGATCCTGAGCAGGTGACCATCTTCGGGCAATCAGCGGGTGCACATAGCGTACTATGCCATATTACCCAACAGCGGCAAATGCTCTTCCAAAAGGCCATCCTCGCCAGTGCACCATTCATCCCAGCTACTGCCAAGGCACAAGCCAAGCGGACACGCAAGTTCCTCACTTTCCTTAACGATGACCCCAAGACAGCCCCGCTCGCGAAGATGCTTGAAGCACAATACAACGCTTCGCATGGCACCCTTGGCGGTATGCCCTTTGCACCTATCTGCACCGACATCAAGGCACCTGAACAAATCATTCCTGGGCTGAAATCCGTTCTTATCTGGACGCAGCAGGACGATGCCCTGCCTTTCGTTCCTTTCCGTTTCCTGAATGGCCTCGTGACAAGAATCGTCTTTCGCTGGCCAGCCGAGAAATATGCGAAACATCTTGAAAAGAAGGGCGTAAAAACGGAAAACTGGCTACTGGATTGGAGACACGGGCAATCATCCTTCGGGGCGATTCATTGCCTGGAACTGCCCCTTATCTTCGGAACGTGGGAACAATGGAAGGATGCACCCTTCCTAGAGGGCGTGAGCAGACAAGAATATGAAGAAAAAGGCGCTGCGTTCAAGCAGCGCCTCATAGGGTTTGTATCAGCCAAGCTTGGCTGATGACACCGACAAACAAACAGGACAAACAATCAATTGTTAACTGTTATTTGTTAATTGTTATTTATTTAACCATTGTCGATATTAGTCATCACATAGTTGAGGAGTTTCTCGGGCGAAGCCATGAGTTCCTGGCGGGTGTGCTTGTCATCGAAGCTCTTGAGATACTTGATTGTGTAGTCGATGATCGAGTCGCTGAATACGCCTTCCGAACTATAGATGGCACGATCCTTGTTGAGTTCATCGGCAGCCTCTTCACACGAACCGGGCAACTGCTCGAGTGCCTCCTGCACTTGGCGGTTGCTCTTGTCGTGTATGTTCACACCGAGATCGACGTAGGTGCGTTCGGCAACCTGCAGGGCATCAGGCATCTCGAAGCCATGACGCGCTGCACAGCAAAGAGCAGCCATCAGCAGGTAGGTGTCGGCCATACCATCCGAAGCACGCCATTCGAAGGTCTGCTTGATCGAGAGGTCCTTGTTAAGCGGTTTCTCGCAAGGGTTGACCTTGCTGGCCATATCCATTTCTGTCTGCCATCCAAGGGGAACACGTACCAATGCCGAACGGTTGCTGAACGACCAACAGAGTGAAGTCGGAGCCTCCTGATGGGGCACAAGACGCATGAATGAAAGTGGATGGGGATTACCGAAGGCGGGCAGTGATGTGCCAGCGTCCATATAGCCTGCGATGGCGCGACGTGCATGGTCGCTGAGCTTGCCACCTTCTAGCATCATGCTCTTGCCATCCTTGGTGAAGCGGCAATGTACGTGCATACCCGAACCGGCCTTGCCCACAGTAATCTTGGGTGCAAAGGTCAACTCCACGCCATATTGATAAGCCAGCTGACGCATGATCCATTTGGCAATGACGAGCTGGTCGGCAGCATCTTCGATGTTGGTGGGCAGGAATTCAATCTCATTCTGCTCATAGATCTTTCCATCCTCGGTAAAGTTGCCCACCTCGGAATGTCCATACTTGATCTCGCCACCGCACTCGGCAATCAGTTTCATGGCCTCGGTGCGCAATTCGGCAAACTTGTTGAACGGAGCACTCTCGTGGTAACCACGCTGGTCCTCGACCTGGTAGAGGGGATCCTGTTCGCCAATGACGTAGTATTCCAGTTCGCCCATAGTCTCCATCTGCATTCCCGTCTTGCGAATGAAAGCCTCATTGGCCTTGTGCAGGATATACTGGGGAGATGACTCGAAGAACTCGCCATCACGATCGAGGAAAGCACACAGGACGTCGAGAGAAGGTTCTTCGGCAAAGGGATTGACGAAAGCCGTCTTGTAACGAGGCATCACGTACAGGTCCGAACGTCCGGCCTCCACAAAAGGGAACAGGCTGGAACCATCGACACGTTCGCCAGCCTCGAGGATACCACGCAGATGCTCCTCGCTCTGGATCACGAAATTCAGTGTCTTCAAGCGACCGCCCCAACCGCAATAATGGAAATTGATGAAGCGAATGTCGTTCTCTTTGCAATAGTTGATGAGGTCCTCACGGGTGAAATCCTTGGGCTCCTTCTTCAGGAAACGCACCAATGGATTGGGACTCATCGAAATCTTGGAATTGCTCATAATTCAATTGAAAAAGTTGTATGAAATAAGTGATTGCGGGCGCAAAGGTAAGGATAAACATTCATTTTGCCAAACATCGGCACGTTTTTCACGCTTTTTCCGATGTCTTCGGTAACAAAATGCAAACAGAGATTACATTTATCAAAAAATATCCTAAAATAATCCGCAAAGACTTTGGAAAGAACGCAAGAAATGATTATCTTTGCCCACGAAAAAGGAATTTATGACTTACCCCCCACATTTATGAAAGCACTATTTATCGGAGGAACTGGCACTATCAGTTCGGCAATCACAAGGCTGGTGGCACAGACACCCGGCTGGGAACTTTATCTCCTGAACCGTGGCACGCACAAGAATGAAGTGCCCAAAAACGTAAAGACCATCATCGCTGACATCAACGACGAGGCCGCTGCCGAAATGGCACTTGCAGGCATGTCGTTCGATGTGGTGTGTGACTTCATCGGGTTCGTTCCCGAACAGGTGGAACGCGACTATCGACTCTTCAAAGGTCGCACGAAACAATTCATGTATATCAGTTCGGCCTCAGCCTACCACAAACCACTCTCCTCGCCTATCATCAACGAAGGCACCACGCTGGCTAATCCCTATTGGGAATATTCGCGGAACAAGATTGCCTGTGAGGAACTGCTGATGCGTCATTATCGAGAAGAGCAATTCCCCATCACCATCATCCGCCCCAGCCATACCTATTGCGAACGCAGCGTGCCGGTGGCTGTTCACGGCAATAAGGGCAGTTGGTCAGTTCTGAAACGTATGCTCGAAGGGAAACCGGTCATCATCCCAGGTGATGGTACGACACTTTGGACCCTGACGCATAACTCTGATTTCGCTAAAGCTTTCGTCGGTCTGATGGGCAACAAGCACGCCATCGGCGAGGCATTCCAGATTACCGGCGACGAAAGCCTGACGTGGAACCAGATCCACGAGATCATTGCCAACATCCTCGGTGTAGAACTGAAGGCATATCACGTCTCGTCGGATTTCCTGGCAGCCGTAGGCACACAGTACGACCTCTATGGTGGTCTGCTCGGCGACAAGGCTTGCACTGTAATCTTCGACAACACAAAACTGAAACGCGCTGTGCCCGAATTCGTAGCTACCACACGCTTCGACCAAGGTGCACGCATGGTTATTGAGCATATCCTGGCTCATCCGGAACTTCAGCAGGAGGATCCCGAGTTTGACGCTTGGTGTGACAAAATCATCGAGGCTTTAGAAGAAGCAAAAGAGAAAATAGTATCTTAGGGATTCTTAGGGATATTAAGGGATTCTTAGGGATTTTTAGGGACATATGTTTCTTGTTTCCCAATCTCTTAGGGATTCTAAGGGATATGAAGGGATTCTAAGGGATTTTTAGGGACATATGTTTCTTGGGTCCCAATCTCTTAGGGCTTTTTAGGGATATGAAGGGACATTAAAGGACATATGTTTCTTGGGTCCATTCTCTAAACAAGGCGAAAGTAACGTCCCTTTTACTCCCCTTTTACTACTCTTTTACTCCCCTTTTACTCCCGAAAGTAACGTCCCTAAACATCCCTTATTATCCTAACCATTTATGTTCATAGGTATAGATCTGGGCATCAGCGCCACCAAAATCATTGCACTGAACGGGAAAGAGACCTGTTGCGAAGAAATCTGGGAAGACCGTTTCTCGGAGGACAAGCTGCAGGACTATCTGAAACGTCATCACATCGAAACGACTGACATCGAGCACTTCGCCTTAACGGGAGTGGGCAATGATCAGTTCGGGGACTCACTCCTCGGCATTCCCGCCATTCACGTGGATGAGTTCGACGCCAATGCCAAGGCGGCGCGCTGGCTTTGCAAGGACGAGACATTCATCGTGGTGTCGCTGGGCACAGGCACCAGTTTTGTACTGCTTGATGGCCCAACATCAAAGCACCTTGGAGGCAGTGCACTTGGTGGAGGTTCGCTCTATGGATTGTTCCGACTGATGCTTCCTGGCGTCGATTATTCGCAGTTCCGTTCGCTGGCTGCGAAAGGCTCCTTGTCCAATATCGACCTCGAGATTGGAGACGTCAGCAAAGAAGCCTTGCCCAATCTGCCCCTCGACGTGACGGCCACCAACTTCGGCAAGGCAAGTCCCGACTCCAAGCCCGAAGACATCGCTGCCGGACTCGTGAATCTCGTCCTGCAGAACATCGGCGTGATGGCCCACCTTGCAGGCAAGGGATTCGGCATCCGAACCTTCGTCTGCATCGGACGAATGACCACCCTGCCCCATGTACGTGAAATATTCGACCGCCTGGAACGACTCTACAAGATCCGTCTGCTCATCCCCAAGGATGCAACCTTTATGACAGCCATCGGTGCTGCACTTTCGTAAAAACTACTAATAATGTCAATTGTTTGGATCAGTGCCGCCGGGTTGTGCGGTGCGACGCTCATCGGTTCGTTGCTGGGATTTCTGATCAAGGAACTCCCACACATGTGGAAAGATGCCACGTTAGGCTATTGCGCCGGCGTGATGCTTGCTGCCGCTACGCTGGGCCTCATCGTCCCGGCCTTTGAGATGGTCGAAGGGTGGAGCAACTGGATTGTGGTAGTCGGTGTGATGGGAGGAGCGCTCTTCCTCAATGTGCTCGACTACGTGACACCACACCTCCACCAGATCACGGGCCTCGACCCCGAGACACACGCTAACAACAGCACCATCAACCACATCCTGCTCTTCGTCATGGCCATCGCCATCCACAAACTGCCCGAAGGAATGGCAGCAGGCGTGAGCATGAACGACATGGGAACGGGTGAAGCTTCCTGGTCCGTCACCTTCGGCATCGCCCTGCAGAACGTGCCCGAAGGCATGGTGGTCATCGCTCCTCTCCTATTGGCCGGTGTTACCAAGATGCGCACCTTCCTGATTTCGCTTGCTATCGGCCTGCTCGAAATCGTGGGCGTCTGGCTTGGCTACGCTTTGGGCGCTGCCTCCGAAGCATTCCTCCCCGTGATGCTCGGATTTGCCGGTGGAGCCATGCTCTACGTGACATCGGATGAGATGATTCCCGAAACTCACGCGCATGGTTATCAGAAACAGGCGACCTACGCCCTGGTTCTTGGATTTGTAACGCTGATTTTGCTCGAAAAAATCATCTAGTCAATTAACAATTAATAATTAAGTAACTATTCAGAACTAACTATACTTATTTTTCTTTTAACACGAATTATCGCGAATTATCATTAATATCTCAGTATGTGTCTATATTGACCTACCTTTCATACTAATAATTCATGTGAATTCATGATAATTCGTGTTAAGAAAAAAGACGCATATAATTATCGTTAATTTTAGTTACATACTTAAATTGAATCAATCATGAAAAAAGTATTTATGACCCTTATGCTGCTGTGCTGTACCTTAGCAGTCATGGCACAGTATGCACGCATCAACGACATCCCCTACAGCACGGACCCTGATGCCTATGCCCAAGAGCGCTGCAAGCTCGACGTGTATTATCCCACCGACGTGAAGGATGCTCCCGTTGTGGTATGGTTCCATGGCGGCGGCCTCGAAGCAGGCAACAAACACATCGATGCAGAACTCGAGAACTGCGGACTTGTGGTCGTTTCGGTCAACTATCGTCTCCTCCCCAAGGCAACAATCGACCAGTGTATCGACGATGCTGCCGCAGCCGTAGCATGGACATTCAAGCATTGCACCGAGTACAATGGCAGCCCGAGCAAGATCTTCGTCTCCGGACATTCGGCAGGCGGTTATCTGACCGACATGATTGGCCTCGACAAGAAGTGGCTCGCCAAGTATGACGTTGATCCCGATTCCATCGCTGCCCTCGTTCCCTTCAGTGGACAGGTGATTACCCATTACAATGTACGCAAGCAGAAGGGACTAACGCCCTTCCAACCTCTTATCGACGAGTATGCTCCACTCACCTTCTGCCGTCCTGATGCACCTCCCGTTGTCATCGTTTCGGGTGACCGCGAACTCGAGCTCTACGGACGCTACGAAGAGCAGGCCTACTTCTGGCGCCTGCTCAAGATGGTAGGCCACAAGGATGTGGAACTCTACGAGATGCAGGGCTACAACCATGGCGAGATGGCACATCCTGCCTACCACATCCTGAAGAAGACCATCCAGCGAATCTGCGGGAAATAAATAAAAAATGAGGTTAAGAGGGGTTAAGAGAGGTTAAGAGAGGTTCGCCAATGGAGCCGACAGATAGAATTGGAAAAGCCACGCACCTACATAGCCATTGACTTGAAGTCGTTCTACGCATCGGTCGAATGCGTAGAGCGACATCTTGACCCGCTCACAACCAATCTGGTGGTGGCCGACAAGAGTCGCACCGAGAAGACCATCTGTCTGGCCGTCTCGCCTTCGCTCAAGGCGTATGGCATTTCGGGACGCGCCCGTCTCTTCGAAGTCATCCAACGGCTTAGGGAGGTCAACAACGAGCGGCGCCTCCAAGCTGCCGGTTTCCGCCTGACAGGCAAATCGACCTCCGACATCGAACTGCGTCAGCATCCCGACTGGGAAGTCGATTACATTGCTGCCACGCCACGTATGGCCTATTACATCGAGTACAGCACGCGCATCTACAAGACCTACCTCAAATACATTGCACCCGAAGACATCTACGTCTATTCCATCGACGAGGTGTTTATCGATGCCACGCAATACCTGCAGTCGTACAAGATGACTGGTCATGAACTTGCACGCAAGATGATTGCCGATGTGCTCCAAACTACGGGCATCACAGCCACGGCGGGTATCGGCACCAACATGTATCTCTGCAAGATTGCCATGGACATCGTGGCCAAGCACATCCCTGCCGACAAGGATGGCGTGCGCATTGCCGAACTCGACGAGATGTCGTACCGCCGGCAACTTTGGAACCATCGTCCGCTCACCAGCTTCTGGCGCGTAGGTAAAGGCATTGCGCAGAAGCTGGAATCGTATGGCCTCGACACGATGGGAAAGATTGCACGTTGTTCGCTGCGCAACGAAGAACTCCTCTACAACCTGTTTGGTGTCAATGCCGAACTGCTTATCGACCATGCCTGGGGCTGGGAACCCTGCACGATGGAAGCCGTGAAGGCCTACCGACCTGAAACCAATTCGATGAGCCACGGACAGGTCCTGCAGAGCGCCTACGACTGGAAGAAGGCGCGCGTCGTGGTGCAGGAGATGGCCGATGCCATTGCCCTCGAACTGGTCGATAAACGCCTCGTCACCAACCAACTTGTCCTGACCATCAGTTATGACAGCGAGAGTCTTTCCAACCCCACGATTCGCGCCAGATACCACGGACCTGTAACGACCGACTACTATGGACGACAGGCTCCGAAGCATGCCCACGGCACGGCAAATCTTGACCGCATGACCTCTTCGTCGAAACTGATTACAGAGGCCGTGATGGACCTCTTCGACCGCATCGTCAATCCCGACCTGCTGGTGCGCAGAATCAACATCGCGACCAACAACGTGGTGGAAGAATCGAAGGCCAACGAGCACAACCAGCCCATCCAACTCGACCTCTTCACCGACTACGAGGAACTCAAGAAACAGAAGGAGGAGGAACAGGTCGCCCTCGACAAGGAGCGCCGAATGCAGGAAGCCGTGCTCAGCATCAAGAAGCGTTTCGGCAAGAACGCCATCCTCAAGGGACTCAACTACGAGGAAGGAGCTACGGCAAAAGACCGTAACCAACAGATTGGAGGACACAAGGCTTGAACAATTATGGAAGAATACGACGACATCATCAACCTGCCGCACCACGTTTCGAAAGTTCATCCACAGATGAGCATGATGAACCGTGCCGCGCAGTTTGCACCCTTTGCTGCCCTGACGGGGCACAACGCTGCCATCGACGAAGCAGCAAGAATCTTTGAAGAAGAAAATCCCTGATCGCATGCAAGCAAGAAATTTGACCGAAGGAAGCATCCTACGCAACATCATCACCTTCTCTCTGCCCTATCTGCTCTCCTATTTCATGCAGATACTCTATGGCATGGTTGACCTCTTCATCGTCGGCCAGTACTGCAACGTGGCAAGTATCACAGCAGTCAGCATCGGCTCGCAGGTGATGCACATGCTCACCGTCATCATCATCGGCCTTGCAATGGGAACGACGGTAGTAGTCGGGCAAGCCATCGGAGCGCGCAACGACCGGAAAGCGGCTGCCGTGGTCGGCAATACCATCTCGCTCTTCATGATGTTCTCGCTCTTCCTCACCGTGGTACTGGTCGCTGGAGCCAAGGGCATTGTCAGCCTTATTGAAACACCCACAGAAGCCGTTGAAGGCACCGAGAACTATCTCTACATCTGTTTCATCGGCATCCCGTTCATCGTGGCCTATAACATCATCGCGAGCATCTTCCGAGGCTTGGGAGACACGAAGAGCCCGATGTACTTCATTGCCATCGCCTGTGTGGCCAATATCGTGCTCGACATCGTCTTCATCGGAGTCCTGCACTTAGATGCCGCGGGAGCAGCCTTGGCCACGACGCTTGCACAAACGCTGAGCGTCATCATCTCGCTCGTCATGATTCGCCGGCGTCGTCTCATCGCCGTCCATCGCAGCGAACTCCGACCGCATCGTGCCGAGATGGGAGCTATTTTGAAGGTGGGCATCCCCGTGGCCCTGCAGGACGGATTCATCCAGGTAGCCTTCATTGTCATTACCGTCATTGCCAACATGCGCGGCCTCAACGATGCAGCAGCCGTTGGAATCGTCGAAAAGGTGATTGGTGCGCTGTTCCTTGTTCCTTCGGCCATGCTTTCGGCAGTAAGTGCCATTGGTGCACAGAATGTGGGAGCAGGCAAGATGCATCGCGCCAAGAGCACGCTTTGGCAAGCCATGCGCATCACGGTGGCTTACGGCATCATCCTCGCCATCATCATCCAGTTCACGGCCAATTGGGTCGTTGGCATCTTCACCGACGATCCGAATGTCATCATTTCAGGAGGGCAATATCTGCGTTCCTACATCTGGGACACGGGATTGGCAGGCATTCACTTCTGTTTCAGCGGATTCTTCTGCGCATGTGGAGCCTCCACCATTTCGTTCATCCACAACTTCTGTTCCATCGTACTGGCCCGTATCCCATTCAGCTATCTCTTCTCAATCAATTATCCCGACACGCTCTACCCGATGGGCATTGCCACACCTATCGGCTCCCTCATCTCGGTCATCATCTGCGTGGGCTTCTATTGGTATTATTATCGGAAAAATGAAACTTATTTCGGTAATATCCCGACGAAATTTACGTCTTCCCCCTCTGACACTGAATAGCACTGACTATAGCTGAGGAGTTCAAATTATAGGATTTTTAGGGATTCAAACTAACTTCAAAGATGTCCACGCAATTGCCACCAACTTTGCTATGGCCTTGCGAAGATGTGAAGACATAGTGACCATCTTTCGACACTTCGAGACCAACGGGATAGCTGTCGACAGGTATGGATGTAACAACGCTCATAGTCTTAGAATCTACCACATAAAGGGACGAACTGGAATTGCAAGCCGCGTAGATGTAACGGCCATCCGGCGAAAACTCGATGGTACGAGCGCCACCACCCACCTTGCAGTTTTGCCATCCAGATAGTGAGGTCGTCTTGGTTATTGAAGATCTTAGGGCTGGAATAGCATTAAGGAAGGTGGAAAGTGGCATACGTTGGATGTAGCCATCGCGATTGATGCTTAGATAGATGTAGCCATCGCGAATAAGGAGATGGCGAAGGTTGGGCATGTTGCCTGTAATACGTCCAAGATACTGCATATTCTGAAGATCCACCACGGCAATACCGTAGCCTCCAGCCATGCAGCCAACAAGCAGAAAGTGGTTGTCAGGTGTGAAAGCTGTTCCTCGCAGGCAATACCCACTATTGTTATCTCGGTCAACCGACTCAGTCAAGCTGTGGTTCAATTTCAATTGATAATCGATAACCGCGAGATAGATGTAATGCCAATCGAAGGGATTCTCACTTTCTATGTTGATGATGCCCACGGTATTGTTACCCCAATGCGAAATAGCGACACATTTGCTATCAGACGAAGTGGCAATCATCTTTGGCAGCGGGCCTGTATCCATGAGTCGGATGATAGAATCAGTTTCAGTGTCGATGATAGCTACAGCAGAAGGATCCTGAGCATTGATGTCATAGTTTCGTCGATAGTAAGGTATCCAAAGATACTTGCCTCCATGCGAGAAAGTGCTCTCGACAGGTTTCCCGAAAAAAGCTCCCCAACCTCCAAAGGGAGAGGCTGGGTGCTTTTCATCCGGCAGGTAGTGTGTGAATTCGTAGAATGGCTTGAACTTG
>Ga0256407_10002672_pt1 | contig 33450 bp, 30 predicted proteins | sample RumenRJG_04DNA_FD_193489 | JGI IMG/M metagenome (GOLD analysis project Ga0256407, IMG submission 193489) | Bovine rumen microbial communities from Lethbridge, Alberta, Canada - RJG_04 | ecosystem: Host-associated > Mammals > Digestive system > Stomach > Rumen | place: Canada: Alberta...
AGAAAGAACAACATCTACATGAAGATAGTGCGGACAGGAACGAACGTGGCACTGGACATCAGGGAAATCGTGCTGAACCCGGAAGGGAAGTCAACAGAAGCACAACGGCTTGAAATCCTACAGACAATAAGGCCAAAGCTCAGACAACTGGAGAGGGAAATCAGGATGCTGACCAATTATGTAAGGTACACCTCCATGGCAGAACTGCTCCGTGAGATAACAGGCAGGAACTACACACCTGCATCCAAAAGGGAGGTTGCCCTAAGATGCAAGAGGAACTGGACGGCCAGTGCTAAAACAGCGATGAACACAAAAAGGAAATAGAGATGGAAGAGACAAAAGAGATACAAAGCGCGTATAAGTTCTTCAGGACTTTCATATATGTTTCCATCCTCATAGAGTTCTTCGTGTTTGCCATGCCATATCAGGCACTTGCTACGGGAGGCTCCCTGATGATGGATTTCCATGAAAGGCTCTCGCAGTTCTTCATTTACAGGCACGACAATCTGATATACAGCAAGGTGGCGACACTGATTATCGTCGTTATCACCTGTATAGGAACGAGGAACAAGAAGCACATACAGTTCGATGCGCAGAAAATGGTATTTCTTCCGTTGGTTCTAGGCATGGCACTACTGGGAGTGTCCGTCTGGATATACGGAATGAACATGTCACACAGGTTCTACGGCATTAGGACAAACGTATGGATATATATGGTAGCATCCATCTTCGGGACGCTGTTTGTACATACTGCGCTTGACAACATTTCCAAATACCTGAAGACAGGACTCCTCGATGACCGCTTCAACCTGGAGAACGAGTCATTCAAGCAGAACACAAAGCTTCAGGAAAACAATTACTCGGTCAACATCCCCATGAGGTTCTACTACAAGGGTAAGTTCCAGAAAGGATGGGTGAACGTGGTCAACCCGTTCAGGGGCACATGGGTTGTCGGCACCCCAGGATCAGGAAAGACATTCTCCATCATCGAGCCGTTCATCCGGCAGCATTCGGCAAAGGGATTTGCCATGGTGCTCTATGACTACAAGTTCCCCACCCTGGCCAACAAGCTCTATTACCACTACAAGAAGAACAAGGCTCTGGGAAAGACACCTGAAGGATGCACTTTCAACATCATCAATTTCGTGAATGTGGAATACTCCCGTAGGGTCAATCCCATCCAACAGAAATACATCAATAACCTGGCTGCCGCACAAGAGACCGCAGAGACGCTTATCGAGTCATTGCAGAAAGGCAAGAAAGAGGGTGGCGGTGGTTCTGACCAGTTCTTCCAGACCTCTGCCGTGAACTTCCTTGCCGCATGCATCTACTTCTTCGTCAACTACGAGAAGGAGCCATACGATGAGAACGGCAACAAACTGTATGCAGAAAGGGTTGAAGACCCAGACACCACGCAAAGGAAACCTACAGGACGTGTTTTCACATCTCCAGACATGACAGAGAGAGTGGAACCGGCCTACTGGCTTGGTAAATACTCGGACATGCCGCATATCCTGGCATTCCTGAATCTTGACTACAAGGTAATCTTTCAGGTGCTTGAAACGGACAGGGAGGTGACACCGCTGCTGAGTCCTTTCGCCACAGCTTTTGAGAACAAGGCGATGGAACAGCTGGAAGGTATGATAGGTACGCTTAGAGTGAACACGTCAAGGCTGGCCACCAAGGAATCGTACTGGATTTTCCATCGTGACGGAGATGACTTTGACCTGAAAGTGTCCGACCCCAAACATCCCAGCTATCTCCTCATTGCCAACGACCCGGAAATGGAAAGCATCATCGGCGCACTTAACGCCCTCATCCTGAACCGCCTCGTTACCCGTGTAAACAGCGGACAGGGAAAGAATGTGCCGGTCTCTATCATCGTGGATGAGCTGCCGACCCTCTACTTCCATAAGATTGACCGCCTGATAGGTACTGCTCGTTCAAACAAGGTCGCCGTGACATTGGGGTTTCAGGAACTGCCACAGCTGGAAGCGGACTACGGCAAAGTAGGTATGCAGAAAATCATCACCACCGTCGGCAACGTCGTCAGCGGTTCAGCCAGAGCTAAAGAGACGCTGGAATGGCTGTCAAATGACATCTTCGGCAAGGTAGTTCAGATGAAAAAAGGTGTGACTATTGACAGAGACAGGACTTCCATCAACCTGAATGAGAACATGGACAACCTTATTCCTGCCTCAAAGATATCGGACATGCCGACAGGATGGATTTGCGGACAGGTAGCAAGGGATTTCGTAAAGACCAAAGTCGGTACCGGGGACACAATGGACATCCAGAAAGCAGAGGAATTCAAGACCTCGAAATTCTTCTGCAAGACTGACTTCAACATGGAAGATATAGAAAAGGAGGAAAAGGAATACCAGGAACTGCCCAAGTTCTATCACTTCAAGTCACGTGATGAACGGGAACGCATCCTGTACGCCAACTTCAATCAGGTAGCCGAGGACGTGAACAAAATGGTGAAGGATCTCCAGCAGTTCTTCAAGAAATAAAAGAGTGTAACAATAAAAAAAGGTAATTATGAAGAAGAGAATTTTCAAGAAAGCCGGATTTATTCTGGCACTGGCATTGGTGATGGCCGTATCGACAGCCACGGCCCAAAACAGGCATTTCCGCATGTCTTTACTAAAGCCCGACAAAGACAGCGCATTTGTGTGTGACGTTATGGCAAAATATGAGAACGGTGTGTTCGAAAAGTACACAGGCTGCACCATATTCCCATACACGAGAACAAAAGCGGCGAAGGTAAGAGTTTCCATTGATGAGGATGAGATTCCCCGATTCATTCAGTTTCTGGAGGCCGTAAAGACAAAGTTCGGCGAATGGGATAGCATAGCGAAAGCAAACCGTGTCAGGGCTTTCCAGAAAAGGATGCCCGTTGAACTGAAGTCAAAGGGTGGTATCTGGTCACTCTATTACGTTGAGGGGAAACCGCCAAGAAGTTCCTTTGACATGGACAGGCAATGGGTGGTGCTGATTCCATTCTTCTCTGTTGACAAAGACGGCATTTCCTTTGTCGAATGGAATACCGGCAAACTCGAATACTATAACAGAGGTGGATTGCATGGTCTCGGAAATGACGTTGAAGTGGAAAGATGTGAAGGAGGTAGTTTCAAATTCAAGTCGCCAGAGGAAATACAGTCTCTCATAGACTGCTTTTCCGTCAGTACAGGCAATTCCAAAAAGAACACCTCAGACCTATTCAAATAAGATCTGAGGTGTTGGGGAGAAACCTGCCTGGAAAGCCAGATGGCCTTCGGGCAGGTTTCTTTAATTGTTATTGGGGCTGTTCCTCTGTTTCCTTGAATTTTTCCTTATACCACGCTGCCTGATAGATGTCTTTCTCGACATATTTGTTCAACCTCCTCGTAAGCTTGTTTGTACGAACAGACGTGGAAATGAATTCTATCGTCTCTAAGTTTGAATGATCGTAGTAGAAACTAATCTGGTATTTCAGTGCCCTGTATGCAAGCTCAATACTACTTGTCAAGCAAAAAAACGCAATGTCGTTTTCTCTGACAAACCATTTTTTCGTCCTTGAACCGACAACGTCAAGATGCAGCTTTAGGTGCCTTGGGATAGCATCATAGTTGACATGATGTTCACAAGTTGCCGTGTTGTCTATCTCGTCAATGGCATAGGGGTTTTCAGGAAAGATTTCCATAAGTCCGATGATATCCTTCACTCCCAGCTCGTCATCAGAAATCTTATAACACCGGCATTGGATTCTGAAAGCATTGTCGGAAATTTCGACAATACTGCTTTGTCGCTCCAATAACACTCCACGGGAGGTTATCCCTTTTGGACGGACTTCAATAATCCGGCCAAGAACCTTATGTAACTTATCATTATAGGAAGCAAAAGTACGAGAATTACCCCAGGGTACAAACATACGAGAAGTGTTGGACTGAAGATTCTTTTGATAGCTAAGAAGATCCGCATAAAGCGATTTGAGCATCAGCTTCAACTCCTCCAGTTCCTTAACCCCTGATACAAGGTTCTGATTTTGCTTTCTCAGTGCCTCCATCTCGTAGAGGAATATACTCTTGTTATGCCGTTTTCGGTGTATTATTTCCCGGACATCTTTATATCTATAGATGACCCATAGAACAGCCTTGTTTATTATATAAATTAGTAACAAAAGCGATGACAAGACTAAGGCAGGAAAAGTGAACCAAAACCAGTTGGAATCTGTAATGCTTAAAATAGTCTTTATCATACCTCTCAATCTTTAGTCTTTTGGCAGTATTTTTCCTTAAACTGGCTCATCTTATCAGCAGCCCGGAAAAACACCTTTTGATGTGATGGAATAACAATCTTCTCCCCCGTTGCCGGATTTACTCCATTCCTCGAAGGCATGGTTCTCACTCCAAAATGCCCGAAATCGGGGATGTTCACATCTTCACTCTGTACAGTCTCTCCGATGATACCCAAAACGGCATTGACGAATCTGGCCGTATCTGCCTTTGTCTCACTCAAATTCTCGGCAACTGCCGCAATTAACTGTGTCTTATTCATATCTATAATCAAAAAAGTAAATAATTCCGTTACAGTCCCATCCTGTCATATCTTGGAAGGTCGTATTGACGAATAATCTTGCTGCATTCTCTGACATAGGTATCACTGGTGGCATAACCGCATTCCTTGATGGCAAGCAGCCAGTTGTACCAGTCATCTTCACCATATTGCCGACATCTTCTGTACCTGTTACCCATCAGTATCTCTGAATGGTACTCAATACTCTCGAACACATCTTCAAAAACACAGAATTTCTCATTTTTCTTGTCATCATCATAGACGCTGTACGGCCTTCCCTCAGCCAGCCACCTTGCACTGGCCTTAATACCAAAATAGTTGTTGTCATTAACTGCCAATCGACTTTGCCCCCAGTTGCTTTCTAGTGCCATCTGCGCCAGCGTGACACTGGCAGGAATCCCGAACCGCTTCTGCTCTTCCATGGCAGCAGCTGCATATTTCTCTATAAAGACATGCCTGGCAGAGTCCGTAAGTCCGTCTTTTTTCAAAGCGTCAGCACATTCCTTGCGGATATTCCTTATAGCCTTCAGCAACAGATAGGGATCCATTAGTTCCCCATTATAACGACAGGTAATATGAAGATGTTCACCCGTGGAACGGCCTGTTGAACCTGTAATACCCACAATATCCCCTGCAAGCAGACTCTCATTCTCCACGGCGATAACCCTTGACAGGTGGCAATAGCTTACAAGGTAACTGCCATGTCTAAGAACAACATACTTTCCTGACCTGGAGTCGGAACCTATCTTCTCTACCGTGCCATCAAACATGGCCATCACATTCTCATTGCGAGCATGCAGGTCAAGACCATTATGACGGGCTGATTTTCCCGTAAAAGGATCCCTGCGCATTCCAAAGGAAGAGTTAATCTTAATGTGGTCAAGAGGATATGATACGCTCAGGTATCTGTCTATCCAATAATCCCGGCTGTTTTCCTGGCAGATGACAGGAAGAGGAATCAGTATCAACGAAAAGACCAAAACGAAAAAACATTTCATGCTGCCTTACATGTAGTTCTATAAATTATATTGAAATATCGATGCAAAGATAGGCTCAAAAATAGAATTATTCGAGTATTTACGGCAAAAGTTCTATATTTTAACATAATATCCACCATATTTCTATATAGAAAGTGTTAAATTTCTAATTATCTTAAAAAAACTGTTTGCTATATGAGTCTTTTGGCGTACCTTCGCAACGAGATAATAAAAAAACAAATATGAATAAGAGCATTTTCACAGAAAGGGAAATCCCATATAATAAACTAGAGGAATATGGGCTGACTCACCAGATGGTGGATGACTTTCCCCAGAATGTAATGAGAAAACTACTGAATGGTGGTTTCACCCCCATCCTTCCGCTGTCTATGAAAACAGATGCTGACCAGTATGACCTCATGGCCAGAATAGCACTTCGTAGAGGACAGTCTGGTGAGATTAACGTTCTCTTGAAGACAAAAATAGAACCAGGAAGCATTAACCTCTATTCTGATGAACAGCAGGAATCCCTAAAAAAAGGCAAGGTAATCATGGCAGAGTCCCCTTCTGACCTGATTAGCGGTGAGAAAAACGGATTATGCTTTGTCCAATTTGACAAGGAAACAAATCAGGTTCTTAGTGTTCCGACCTATGCCATAGGACAGAACATCAGGACATTGGCAGACACTTTTGGCCTGGATTATGAGGTTATCAAGAATCTCCAGAACGGAGAGCCCCAGTCTGTTGAATGGGATAACAAGGAGGGAAACAGGGAATCTTTGGCATTTGGCATAGATCTCAAAGAGGAACTGGGAATCAGAATTGTGAATGGCGGTATTAAGGAATGGATGGAGGACGCAAAGGATTTCAAGGAAAAGTACAATTTCGGCATCTATGGCGTGTGGATATCCGATGAAAAAGGCGTTTCTGGTAAATATGTACCTGAAGAGGAGTATACCGAAGAAATCCAGGCAGAACTACAAAGGGCTGGCAACAGAAACCGTGCAGGAATGCAGATGGGTTCCATGAAGATGTAATTATTCACGTATTATCATCAATATAACAATATAGAAATATGAAAATAATCGGATTTCACTCAGAGAGTGAGCTTATCGACTTGCTACAGGAAAACAAAATCAATCATCTGGATTTTGTCACTCACATGACTCCAGAATTATCAGATGAGTTCACGAACTTCTGTTCTGACCAAGAAATTGAAAAAGATGAAAGTGCTGCCATCTTGTTTTTAGAGGAAAGACAACGCATATTCAATGAAGCTTTTGAAACAAGTGACGTTTAAAAACAATATTTGCCATATTAACTCTCTTGGACGTAATTCAAGTACACTCTTTAAAACTAAAACTCAGGTAGCCCTTCGCAGTTGATGCGCGGGGCTTTTTTTCTCAAATTACTTGGTTATTTGAAAAATTTCCACTAACTTTGTATCTGAAAAGCTGTAGCTAATATGGCATTGAAAGAATTCAGAGTAATAATTGCCGGTTCCCGTAACTATAATGACTACGAGAAACTAAAAGAGAGGTGCAATACGTACCTCTCCAATAAGTTGTCTGACCCTGAAACATGCGTTATCATCGTATCAGGAGCTGCAAAAGGGGCAGATGCCCTCGGCGAGAGATATGCAATGGAGAATAACCTGCCTATTGAACGCTATCCGGCAGATTGGGAACACAATGGTAGGGCAGCAGGCCCTATCAGGAATCGGCAAATGGCAGAAATAGCCAATGCACTGATTGCTTTTCCCATCGGTGAGAGCAGGGGCACAAGAAACATGATTAAACTTGCCCAGGAGAAAGGGTTATTAGTCAGAATAGTAGAACAAACACTCTAGAATATGAAAAGAATAGTACTTCTAATGCTCCTTATGGTGTCTTTGTCAGCATCCGCACAGACCGCAAATACCGAGAAACCGACATCACAAAGTGATTCACTAACATGGGCCGGAACCAAATGGTTAGAACAAATAGAACTTAACCTATCCCTAAAGGAAAGGTATAAACTTTACCCGACCCAAAATATGTATAATTTCCTTCTTTTAGATACTAAAACCGGGCAGATAGAGCAAATTCAATGGTCTATGAAATCTGAAAACGAAGGACATTCTACTATAAACAACGTAGATCTGACATATGGCCAGGGTCATGGGTCACGGAGTTTTGAATTAATCCCGACACAAAACATGTATACATTCCTTCTTGTGGATAAAACTACTGGAAGAATATGGCATGTACAATGGGGATTGGAAAGTAGTAAACGTGGAATTTGGAATATCTATTGATAATGACATTCAGTGATGTACGCAGGGCAATAGCCCTAATTCACCAGGCTCAGAAATGCGACACCTTGCCGCTTTCTGACTTCTATTCCCTCTTGTGCATACAATTGGGAACTGAAGGTAATGATACAGAACAAGCTTTGGAAATGGCCATGTCGGAGGAATATATAGGACTCGTAGATAGTGGCACAACAATTGTATTCCACATTTAAACATTGATTTACTCATTATCTCTTTTGCAAGGCTTGCATAACTCTATTAATTGTTTGTCTTGAAAATAGTCATTACCTTTGCTAACCTAAATAGGAAACTTAATAATGGCAGCATATGGAAAGAGATAATAGACAAAGACTTTTGAAAGAAGCAGATTTTCTTATTAGACAATCTGATTTGAATGATGAGGAAAAGGAAAATTTGTCTCAGAATATTCAACACTTTATATCAGAAGTGAAGTATGATCAGACACTTAAGGACACGAAATGGCAATGGTTTGATGAAGGCTCTGACGGACATGGGTTGGATCTGGTTTGGGATAATGAATATGTAAGAGGGTGTTTCGGATTCTATACTGATAATGGGCACGGATACGGTTTTGAATACGGAGATGGAGGATGGTCACAAACTGGAGGTGCCGAAGGAGAATATGGGTTCTCTTGCAGTGTGTTTATTGATGATTTCGAGAATAATCTTAAGTATTTAGGATACATATAATGTTATTTTAATTTAATAGGATTTAGAAAAATCCGAGAGAGAAGAAAAATAGTAGTTACTCTGGTACTTTATCAAATATTTAGTGAATGGAAAAGAATAGAGTCTATATAAGCGAAGAGAATATTGACAAGATTCCTGCAGAACAGTGGGAAGCATGGAAGAAGGAGGGATATCATATCTGTTTGGGTCTAAAACACGAAGGTATATCAATAACGACAGAAGAAAAGATATATTCAGAGTTAAAGTCTCAGATAGAAAAATGCCTAAAGTCACCGACTCCATCTGGGGAGAATAATCCTGAAGTGTTGGACTTTTTGTAGACTTTGTAAAGTAGATCTGCAAAAGAGAGAAATTATTGTTGAAAAAGAAACGTCACCAAAAGGGACCTTTACAACTCCTCCCTTAACCCCGGAGGCTATCGGTGGGAAATGCGATCACCAAGAAGTGCCTTAAGTCCTGGAGCTCTTTAAAAAGAAATTTTCTCCCAATAATTATATTGACATGACTATTGCCTCTATAAGGGCAGAATACTCTGAACCAATAGGCAAATCCATCTCAATATGTAATGAGTGTCTTGTGTATTGAGTCGTCTCCCTGGTTACGGGATTATAACCTTCCCTCACTTCATTTTTATAATACATTCCTATCCCGCGTTTCTGCCACAAGGGGAGATCGTCATAATTGATGCCTCGTTGGAACAAAATCTCATTTTTCTTGCTATTGGATATGCCTAACATGGTCTTTTGTGCCTCTTCAGCAGATACCCCCTCTCTCCTCAAAGCCCAATAGCAATGAGAGTTCAAGGAGTTCCTATGAGCATCTTCCTGTCGCCACCTGAAATAATCCACAACATTTTCTGCAGTGGGAAGTGGAACCAGCCGGTTGTCAAATATTGCTGACTTGCCCGTGCACATGGAGAATGCTACGGATGCTTCAGAAGCAAGGATGGACACCAGTTTCCTTTCCTTTCTGCCGAATGTGTTATCCTTCAGGTGAAACAGCATCGAAATCTCGTCACTTTGTGTATAGCCATATATCATCCGGAAGCCACAGTCCATGAGATGCTTTGTGGTTTCTATCATGGCATCTCGGAACCTGACGTCGAAAGGCTTTTCCAGATTCCACTCTTTTTTTGTTAGCCTTGTAAATCCATGTCCGTCAAGCCGGGCAACAAGATATATGCCTTCGAGCATATTCCTGTCAAGTGATTGCTCGAAACGTCTCATCTGTTTATCAAGAGTATCAAAATCCATAGTCTATTCCCTCCATTTTGTTAGTTCAAATTCATTATTTATAATCTCGACGAAGAAGAGTTCATCAAAACCTTCAGCCCTTGATGGCATCTGTAAAATATTACTTGTGCTGGCAATCGCCTTTGAGGGTACTTTGCCTCCTCTTTTTTCATTTCTTTCAATGCAATCTTTCACTACGCTTTGAAAGAAAATCCCAATAATATGATAGCCGTATTCCTTGCTTTTATCAATATATTTCTTTCTATCCTCGATTTTCGGATTTGTGTTGTCAACGACAAAGGATTTTCCATTGCTCAGGCAATCCATCAGTTTCTCGTTTTCTTTGTAGCGAGTATGCAATAAATCCAGGCTGACATGAGTATAGTAGCCATCATTCAACAGTCTATTGTAGAATGTTGATTTTCCGCTGGCCTGTATACCTATAAATATAATGGCCTGCTTTTCTTTTCTATCGAATGGCAACTTATCCATCTTAGTTTGCAAAGATAAATATTTATTTTCATCTTTTCCAAACAATTCTGCTATGCAAGCCTTGCAAAGGAGAAAAAGAACCAGAGCTTAATTCTTTTCCCTATTTTTGCAATCGGAATTGTTTGTGTGAGAGTGGCTTTGAAAGGAGTTTACACTCCCGGTACTGCCGCACTTCAATTCAAGAAGCCCTCCGCCGGATCTCTCCCGGTCTTGAAACGGATGTGGTTTCGGCCTCCTTTGCATGCTGGGGCTTAAGATGGGTTTAAGAGACCCAGATGCATTGGAGGTTTTTAATCAAAAAAGAGAGTCTACTAGGATAGAGTATATCATATAAAATGGAGAATAACGTGTTTGATTTTCATGTCAAGAACCTATCATATGGGTGGTGTCAAGTCGTCATGCTTATTAACGATAAGGAAATCCACTATAATGCGAGTTATTTAGGACAAAATCCATTAGCATCTTTCATTGATGCGTGTGAAGATTTATATAATGAGGAGGGCACGTATTATATTGTATGGCAAGCAGAACCAGGTATGCTTGAAATAACACTTGACCTTAAAGATGACAATCAGCTATATCTTGACATTATTGATAAAGATGGAGATAACGAAAGTATTTATGGGGAATGGCATGAAATCATTCCTTTCGAAGCTTTTGCCTCTGCCATTGTTTCTGAAGGGTTTCGAGTGCTGAACACATATGGTCTTTATGGTTATCAGTGCGCATGGTCTGACCACACAGAATTTCCTTTGTCTAACTTACTCCATATTACAGGAAATATCCAGATAAAAACGATTGGGGACTCATATATTTCAGATATTGCAAAGGAAATTGAATGTCTGCAAGAGAATCTTTCAAAACTGGAGATTACACAATAAACAAAGATGGATAGGTGTATCATCGTAAGACAATGAAACCATCCAGGGCTATAGAGCACTCTATGAATTAATCTCATTGACTATGCTGCTATATGCCTTGGATGGAAGACCTTTGACACCGTAGGCCTCTTCCGCCTCAGTTATGTCAATGGTTTTTCGATTGCAAAAATATGAAATAATATCATCTCCTACAAGAAAATTACGATTGCAAGCCTTGCAAATGGGAAATACTTGTTTTATTAAGATGGAATTAATAACTTTACGGTCAGAATTGTTTGTGTGAGAGTGGCTTTGAAAGGAGTTCCTACTCCCGGTACTGCCGCACTTCAATTCAAGAAGCCCTCCGCCGGATCTCACCCGGTCTTGAAACGGATGTGGTTTCGGCTCCAGGATGGTTGGATATCGGAGGGAAATGAGCCCGCCATGAAGTGCCTTCAATCCTGGGGCTCTTTAACAGAACAATAGGCTATAAAACTATATGGAAACAGAGAAGTATATTCATCAGTGCTTACAACAAATAGAGAAGGAAAACGATGTTCGTATTCTCTTGGCCGTTGAATCTGGAAGCAGGGCATGGGGCTTTGCATCAAAAGACAGCGACTGGGATGTTAGGTATGTGTATGTACATCGCCCGGAATGGTATTTCCACATCGAGGAACAAAGGGACGTCATTGAGAACATGTTTGAAAATGACATCGACGCTGTCGGCTGGGATTTGAAGAAATCATTGGGCCAGTTAAAAAGGAGCAATCCCGCTTTTATGGAATGGGTAAAATCCCCCATTATCTACGAGTATGATAACAGATTCAAGGATAATCTCAATGAGCTAATACCCAAATGCTACAATCCTATAAAAGCGATGTACCATTATCAAAGGATATACGTAAAGCATGATGAGCGCTATCTTCAAAAACAAGGCTATCCAATGAAGCGCTTCCTTTACTATCTTCGTGGTGTATTGGCTTGTCAATGGATTGAAAGATACAAGACAATCCCTCCTGTTAGGTTCAATGAACTATATGAAGAAATGGTCTCTGATCAGGTAATCAGGCAGGAAATAGATAAACTCATAGAATATAAAACCACAAGTAAGGAGATGGATATGAGTGAGGTTCCGTTTAAGCTTGTTGACTATGCAAAGGAACTTGCCAGTTATTACATAAAAGTCGTTAATGATTTTCGGCCAGTCTTTGACAATACTGGGGTTAATGAGGACTTGAACAGATTGTTCTTTAATACAGTGAATTGCCATCAGGAGTAGGAAGTCGGCTGCTACCGGGTACTGACACTTTTGCATTTACTGCTGATTCGTCACTATGGCTGATGGGGGAAACGCCGCCCCCCGATGGCATTTAGCAAAGACCAATAAGTATAAAGAATTTAGAGACAACTTAAAACTTTAAAATATGACAGAAAAAGAGAAAGAAGAATTGGATCAACTGTTGGAGAAAATAGATGAGTTTTTGAAACTGGCAAAAAAGGCGCTCCTCTGGTTACAATAGACACGTTTCCTATAAGAAAAAGGGACGTCAAAACTATTTCCTCATACGGACTTCTTAAAAAGAGACGCAGGCCTTTCCACTCTTCCGCCAGTAATATTACTATTAAAAGAGAAAGACACTGCCACCGTCTGAAACCCCTGGTCAGTCACATGTAGAGGCAGGTGCTGTCACCTCTAATCTTTCCCTATATGAGCTATCTGATGCTCTCCAAATATTATCCATTTGTGAGCCTTGCAATATCTCTATCTATTTAGGCAATTCTCAATAATCCATTTCTCATCTATTGTGTCGCAATAGTGATTCATCTTGTAATTGTCATTTGTAGATACCTCGTTTAGGTAATTGTCATAATTGTATTTATCTAACAGAATCAACTCTTTTTGGAGGGAACCATCAATTATTTGTCGAAAAACAAGATTACTACGTGATGGCACTTTTCCATAAGGAAGGACTTGTTCAAACCTCAGTTCGCAAGTTTCTGGTATGTTATTATTCTTGTCAAATTTCATTACTAGTTTTGCGAGTTCAATAGCAATGTCATTCAACCCTTCTTCAAAAATGTATATTTTCTCTCTTAAAGCGTTGAGAGAATCAACAGTCCTGCATAGTTTTCGCATTCCTGGATACTTTGTTAGCATATCATTAATCATTTTGTTAATGCCAGAGCAATTGTTTGGAGAGTAATATATTTGAAAATCTTTGTCCATATCATGGTAGAGTAAGTCGTGCCTAATACTAAAAGTATTCCCGCATTGAGGACAACTCCAGTCAAAGATTTCCCCACTTAACACTTTCTCTCTGAGCGTGGGGTCTAAACTAACATTCACAGAATCATACATTTTCAAATCGCCCTTATTGCCGCATGTTGGGCAAGTAAAAGGTTTAATACTTATTTTTGACATATTATTGTTGCTTTAGTTTTTTATTATCAGATAACACTCGCGTTGCATATCTTTGGCTACGTTGTTTTTGGGATACTAACAGACAATGTTTCGTTATACTTAAGGTCATTCGTTTTTTCTTTTATCGTTATATAACTTCTGCTGCATTGATTTAGCGTTATTATTTCTTTCTTGCTCTTTAAGCAAATCATTAATATACTCACCAATCAACTGAGAATGTAATTTAGCCGAAACGTTCTTCTTTGTCATTTCTGAATTATCGCTGTTATTATCAGGGTATGCATTTGCTAAGCTTTGAAGTCCATAATAAATACTCTTTATAACATTCAAACGTTTGTCATATCCGAAGAACGGCTCTATATCTTTCACAAAACCATTAGGAATAACTTCTATTCTGATTAGCGGCTCCCAGTTGTAGAACACACCGCCCTTATATTCGACAGTACTATCTAGCGCAGATTCCTTTTGAAGAATAATCCGAGTTGGAGAATCCTCAAAGTTTAGATGTATCTCCGTATTGTTATGCCATATCAAATGTTCTACATCGTGCCGAATTTGATCCCAATCAGTAGACCATTCGCTGATATATGCTTCCAGCCTATGTTCGCCAACTTGAATCTGGTATTTTACGTCAAGCCATCCATACTCACTTTTCAATTCTTCTTCTGGTTGTATGCATTTAATCCAGAACTTATTGTCTATGAGTTTATAATCCTTTAACTTTTTAAAACGGTCATTCCCTTGGAAATTGTCTCCGATTAGTTCGGCAATCTCATCTAAACTGGTTTTCATAAAAAAACCTCTTTCTTCATTATAGAAGAACGTTGTTTCAAAGGCAAGCATACTCTTGATTTCCTTCTCGGTAAAACTGCTCTTCTCATAAGGGAAAGGTTCAAAGATTTCCTGGCCAAACTGTTCTGCAACTATATTTCCAAAAATGACTTCTGCCATAACAATGTCATCATACCCTTTGGGGTTAAACGTCATTGAAACAGAGTCCTCCCTTACTTCTACTTTCTTTACTTCCATAATTGATATTATTTACCATCCAAACAGTTCATTCATTGTACAGCTTCTTGGTTTTGCTGTCTGTACGACCTGAGGTTCAAAAAGAGAAGGTTGATTGACTGAATCAAGATCTTTATGTGTACATCCTTCTGCAAACTTGGCCACGAATCGGTTCAGTTTCTTGGAGAAAGAGATGATGAGGTCTCCACGACTGCGAGTCATACCAACTAGAAAGACTTTCTTATCATTGTCAACCTGGGTCGTTTCGCTGTCAATATAATTGCAGAAAGGCAAGAACACCTTATCAAAGTCCAAGCCTTTGGAACCGTGGTAGGTCATCAGGGTTATCATCTTTTTATTATCAAGGAAATTGCCAAAACCGTTGCCGACATACCGCAATGGAATGCCACAAGCAGCAAGATAGTCGTTCAGATTCCCGTAATCAATATTTCCATGCTCGTCATAAGCCCACTTCCATGAGGGCTTTCCCACATCGGATAACACCTTGTCAGTAAAACTGGTTATTTTACTGTGTGACGGCAACAGAATAGCGACGCTATCTGTATGTCGTAATGATTCCTTGGCCTCTTTCATGATGGCACACACCTCCTGCTGCTGGTTCCTGGCTTTCCAAAGGCGTATCATGATGTTCTTCTTCATCATAGATACTCTGCCTTCCTGCATAATCTTCATTTCCGGCATCACATCATTGGCAGCCTCCATCACGAAGCGACTCAGCCGATGGACAATGTTTAGACGGGTAATGACAGGATGGAAGATCGTCTGGATGTCTGTTTCAGAACAGGTGGGTTTCTTCCATTTGGGATCTTCTTTGTAAATCTGTTGGTTTGGGTCACCTCCAATAATCACGCGATGGGCACATTTAGCTATATTGTTAAGCACCTTGGGCGTCAAATCCTGAACTTCATCACAGATAATACAATCGTATTTCTGTTTGGCCTTTAGTTCTTTCTCGAACTTATACTGAGTGACGACCTTGATATCGTTGATATGCATCTGTTGTAAGGCAGCCTCAATCATGTTAATCAGAGCATGGGTGAATTCAACAAAAATGATTTTGGCACTCGGATTCTTTTCCCTGATTTTCAACGCAGCATAATACAACAGCATTGTCTTGCCGGAGCCAGGGAATCCGATAATCAATTCATTGTCTTCTCTGTTAATGAACTCATTCAGGAAGGTCCTCTGCTCCCTATCAAGTTCATTTTCGGGTATTAACCAATTCATATTGACACCTCCTTCTTATTAGTGATACTTACAAGATTGTCTGCATTAAACCGGCAGTCGTTCTCGATACTGACATTAGAAGGCTTTACGTCCATAATTTTGTCTCTCCTCTGAAGTCTTTCAGCCACTCTTTTAAGCCATCCGTAATCACAGTCATCCAAAATACCTTCATGCCAGCGACGCATTAGGATGTTGTAAGCTTGCTCATAATACTCGTTGGCTCTATCCTTCTCTTCCTCTTCTCGGTATATCTCCCCTAAAACAATAAGTGCCGTTGTCATGTCTGGCCTTAATTCAAGTGCCCTTTCAAGTTCTTTTCTGGCTTCCATATACTTGCCTATACGATATAAATCAAATCCGAGATTGGAATGTGGCCAAGGATCTTCCTCGTCATACGAAATGGCCTTTTTATAGTATTGTATCGCTTTGTTCAGATTACCGCTGTTACCATATAAAACGCCAAGTTTGTTATACATGTTCTCCTGAGGATAGTATTTCAGTTCCATCTCCAGCACCTCGGCAGCACGATGTTCGTGCTCTATATCAGAGTAGGCATTCCTGAGCCTGACAAGAGATTCTTTTGTTGGTACACCTCCATTCCTGTCTGCAGTAATATAGGTTTCTCGCTCCGCCAACATGATTTTCCTCTCGTCATCTGTCTGGTAAGTATTGGCAAAGGGGTTCTCCGATGTCACTGTACACTCCCTGCCCATACATGTCGCATGAACCGACAGTACCTTGTCTGTATTCATTTCCAAAGTGACCTCGATAGGTGTGTTCACGGGGAATACATTGCCGTCAGGAGCTTCAATACAAAGATTGGCCAGCATTTTCTTCTCGCTGCCGACACAAATGGGAATCTCTATACGATCCTTTTCACTCTCTCCTGTATTAAACCTGTTGATTTTGATAGCAGGGAATGGTATTTCCGTACCAGCAGCAATCACAGGGACAGAGTTCTTGTCCTTGGTGATGATGACGATGGACTCACTGGTAATAGGCCGAACCATAGAGATATCATAGGCATTGGTCATTAAAGAATGAATGGCAGCTCCCTGTGATACCAGTTTCTGCATATCAGGAGGTAAGAGCATTTTGGTTCCCTCTCCAAAGTATTCCTGGATACTACGCTGTACGAAAGGATTCTTACTAGAGCCACCTATCATCAGAACATAGTCTATCTCATCCTTAGAGACATGAGCTTTCTTGATGGCAGAATTGATAGTTGAGTAGATACTGTTATATCTCTTCTGCCGCTTGACATTTGTAGTCGTCTGATATATATTCTTTTTGAAGAAAACATCCATAGTATGGATAAACTCACTGTATGTCAAAGTGAACGAATCCTGAGTCAGCAGCTTGTAATCTGTATAGATATTGACAGGTATCTCGATTGTCCGTCCACGGTTCTGAGCTATCACAGTATCAAGCATCCCCTTGTCATCCAACAGGAACTGACAGTCCTTGCATATCTGAATTTTCAACAACTCTGCAATACCCATTAACTGGGCTGCAATAACTTCTTTCTGGCTTTCGCTGTAGTCATCCTCTTCCATACCGTTGTTTTTCAGTAACGATGGAAGGAGATAGTTATTTGCTATATACCTATCAATATCGTTACCACCTAGTTCAGTAAACTGTGATATGGAAAGGTTGCGTGAGTGACAACCTTGATAGTCGGCACTGATTTCAAGGATGGAAATATCACAGGTTCCTGCTCCAAAGTCGAATACCAATACTTTGGGATTATAGCCGTCTTTCAGTTCTATGGGCTCTTTATAGGTCTCATCGGGATTGATGTAGCCTATAAAGGCCGCATTTGGCTCGTCTATCAGATTCCTACCCGTTATTGGAATCTCGTTTGCCTCCAGCGCATCAAGCAGGTCTTTACGCTGATTGCTTTCAAATGATGCAGGAATGCTGACAGCGTAACAGATTTCGGTATTAGTACAGGCTTTCTCGATGCAGCGCTTTAATTGTTTGAAGAAAAAGCGTGTTGCATCCTGTGGAGACTTAATCAGTGGTTGTTGGCTATTGTACCAAATTGGCCCAAGATCTATTCCGAGTCCCATTTTAAAAGAATGCCAGATATTCTCTCCGAAAGTATATTCAGGATTACCCTTTAGCTTATAGGCTCCTTCGCCCACCAGTGGAGAGCCATCCTTATTGATGGCTATTATAGTGGGCATCAGTTCTGATTCTACGGTGTTTCCATCGGACTCTTTCTGTACGAGGTGAAGCGTGATACACTCCACCTGCTTGCTTCTGGCATCATAACTGGCGACAGAAACGACTGTCGTACTGGTTCCGAAGTCAATGCCGACACATGTCTTTCCCTTCTGATTCCCGACGGCTTCAGCCGGAATCTGAAATAGCTGGTTTAAACTTAGCTTTCCCATGGCAATTGTTATTTCTCGTCAAAATAGTCATCTTCTTCTATCAAACAGTGTTTTCCAAGCGCTAAATCACGAGCCAATTTTTTGAAGAATCGGTTACGAGCTCCACCATCCTTATCAAACATGGCAGACGTACCTTCTTCTGTCTCATCAAAAGCGAGTGTGTTTCGAATACCCATACTACCAGCAACGGCTTCTACATCCTGATTGGCACCGATATAGGTGAATGTCCATCCTTCATGGCGTAGTTCTTCTACTAATGACTTGATCTGGGGGCCTGACCAATGCTGAGATGCATTCTCATAGCCGTCAGTAATAACAGTCACCAAGACTCGGTCTTCAGGGGTAATCTTCCTCTTCAGTTCTGAGATCATTTCGCCCATGGCATCGTAGAGAGCTGTGCAGCCACAAGCTACATAGTCATCCTGAGTGAGTTCTTTCACTTCATCGATAGGTGTTTTAGAATACTTCACCTTCAGATAGTCTCTGCCGGAGTTAAATGATGCCAGTGTCAGGAACTGCTTAAGTTCAGAATGGTCTTTTTGGCCAACATGAATGGTTTGAATGGTTTCGTTGACACCGCTAAGTGCCTGATTGTAGATACTTTCCATTGAGCCTGAGGCATCAAGGATGATGAGATTGATGATGCGTTTTACTTCCATAACTTTGTTCTTTTAAATGTTTGACATTGCAAAGTTAGGAGTAATAAACCATGAAAACAAGAAAAATGGAAATGCAAGGCTTGCAAGCACCTTGCACTTCTATTAAGCTATTTATAGGAAACTTAGAAAGACTTTTTATTGGCTTTTATTTTAACTTGTTCTTGTTTGATGAGTTCTTTTTCTTTATCCACCTTTTCCTTAAAGGCTTCGTCTTTTTTGTATAATAAGCATTTTGTCACATCCCTTGGTTCTTTTACCAGCTGTTCTATAAAATCAACTGCCTCAAAGACGCGATTAATTAATATGGAAGGAATGTTCCCTTTTTTGTCAACATAATTTGAAAGGTACTCTATTGATGGAGTAGATATACCAAGTCGCTTTGCCACAAGATATGAGACGGTTTCTGCCTCAAATTCTTTTTCTTCCCTGGTATAGAAACGATCTTTCCACCATGGATAAGCTAAATGGTGACAAAATAAATGGCCTAATTCATGAAGGATCTTTGTTAATTGCTCAACCTCGTCAGCTCTTGAACTAACGCTGATGACGAAATGGCTATGGTGTGCGACATAGCGGTCTTTATGGACTCTGACATATATTTTCTCAGATTGGTCAAGTCTGATTTCAGCACGCATTTCGGACCCTACTTGATAGTCTGTATTATAATGAATACCATATTTGGGTAGATTCTCCCGAAGATTCTTCATATAGAAACTTACATCAGACTTACAAGATGCCAGATGATGGTTGATGATTTGCTCTATAATGATGTTTTCATCAACTTTCCTAGTCTTATCAATCTGTTTGGTGTCTGAAATATCGAAAAGGAACTCAACAGGATAAAACGGAAGTAGAATGATGACAGGACGTGCATTGGATCTTATCTTCCTATTATATTCATCTTTCCATTTTTCGGCAGTAAGGACAAACCTGGCTCCGGGTCGCTGTTGCTCAACGAGTGCAGCATTATAAACGCCAAGATATGGGAAGTTCGTGTAGAATTCAAGTTTCTTCCTGAATTCGGAACTATTTCGATATTGCTTTACATCCTGAAACAGACGGTCAATGGATGTACGTTCTTTATTACGCTTTTCCTCGTTGAAAAGGTCCAGTTGCTTGTCTTCACTCATACTCTTCTTCAAATTCAATTAGTTCCTCTTTCAGTTGTAGTTTATATAAGCCGCCAGCTCTACCGGCAATGAGATAGTTCTTGGCAAGATGCTTGTCAATACACCTCTCGAAAGCTTCCCGTATTCTTGTTAACACAACACTAATCTGGTTATTGCCCGGATATTCCAACGTATTAATTCTCTGAACCTCTTTCGGTGGTAACACCTTATAGCCAAATACTTGCTTGAATCTATTTTCTAACTCTATGTGATATGTTTCAAGTTGTTTTAGAATGATTCCTTCCGGATGACTTAAAAAGAGGAGATATACGGCTTTATACTGAGGTGCCATTACAACTTCCATATTGTTATAATCAGGAAGAAATAACCTGTGATCATCAGTAATATAAAGCCTAGAGATAATCTCATTTTCCTCTATTAAATCATAGATAGATGTTAGGGACATACCCATGAGGCGAAGCTTCTTAACTGTTCTCTCTAAATCTGCTATAATTTCTCCTACGTCCTCTTCCCGAATTTTATCAAGGTTGGACCTAGATTCATCGTTTTCCTCTATACATGATTTCTTATACTGCCGAGTTTCCTCCTCAATCCTGTCCCAAAGACTAGGGGTAGAGGAATACTCCACCTGAGGTTCATAGAGAAGTTCATTCTTGCTTCCAGGTTCGAAATCATCCAAGTCTTCGTCATATCTTCTTTCCGACGTCTGCTCGGAAGATAAATTCTCAACAATATCGTAGATGGCATTAGCAAACCACAGTTTTACGGTATTGGTGTTGTCCCCGTCTATTTCAATAGTCTGTCCTTGGAAAACCCACTCGTCTTCATCTTTCTTGGGAGCAAATAGCAGAGAAGGTGCAATCTTCTCCTTGTTCTCTATATGACTCATATATCTGAGAAGGTGGACACTGCGAAGTTCCACCTTCTCCATAATATCGGATGTAAGATATGGCGCATAGTACAATATCTTTTCCTTCGTCTCTTCGTCATTGAAGAACATGGGGAGATAGACAAAATCAAGATTTGCCTGTTTGAAAGTCCACTTTATTTGTTCATAGTTCCTTTTGATAACCGCGTTGATGCGCTCATCATATTGGTTCTCAACATATACGACTTGCCTTTTCTCGGGTTCGAAAGGCAGATTCTTGAAAGCTACAGAATACCTCATATTCGTACTTATTTGGGTGCAAATATAACGATTATGTTCCGAATCTCAAAATAATATGACGTTGCAAGCCTTGCAATGGAGGTTATCTGAAATGAGATCCCTTAATCTTTTTTATTTGATGTACTTAATTGTACTTTATATTTAACAGGTTTCATTTTGATTCCCACGCCTGCATCGAACGGGTTCTGAATTACCCAAATCTTTGGGTAGGGTGTCAAAATATCAAATACTACGTATATGTAATAGTCTCTGCCAAACCTCTTTGCTGTCTCATATTCATTCTCAGTGTAATAGAAATCCATGTCACCCACATTTCTTTGGGTTGCTTTCACTTCTATATATCTAGGTGTCTTATCACCATTAACAGACCGAATATCATAACCATAAGAATCACTCTCGCGTGATACCCATTTGATGAGTTTCTTTGCTTTCGATTCAGAAATAGAGAAATCTTTCATCAGTCTTTTCACTTCCGCCTGGACAACTACATATTCACCTCTATCTCCAAGCTTCTTATATTTTTTTGCTTCCTTTTCATAGTCAGGAGAAGGCTTACCGGAATGAGGCTTGGTATACGGAATGGACTCCCCTTTAGCCAAACGCAAATCAACAAACGAAATAGATTCTAGTGTTGGGAATTCTATCTCCTCTTCTCTAGATACAACAGCAACTTCGTCGTTTTTCAGAGGAGCTTTAGGATAATGTGACCACAAGAAAACAGAAAACATATCATTGCTCCATTTCTTCATGTCCTTATCGCTATTTTTATATTTTAGCAAAACCTCTCTCTTATATAACACATTCTGTTTCATCAGATCTGCAGTATCAAGGTCAAATGCCTTAAGATAATGATTGAGATGGTCATTTGAAAAAATATTCAAATAGTCATCAGGATAATAAACAGAAAGAATCTTCCCTTTAAACAAAGCATTCAAGGGATTGCTGATAATCTCCTCATAATCATGAGCTTTCCCAGACTCCAACAGATTTAAAATGGATACTTTAACCCTCTTAAAAACTTCCTTATAATTGGCTCCCAGCCTTGGTTCAAAACTATAGTCTGCCTTTTCCTTTGAATACCAAACTCCAAACTTAGTAGCGTATTGTCCAGACATATTGCCTAACCCTTTTAATGTACGCTCAAGAATATAGCAAAAACTTGTTTTGCTCTGCTTTCCTTGGACATACTCATCGATGGTCATAGCTGCAATCTTCGCAGGATTGTACTTACGGACAAATTCATCTCTGATTTTGAAAAGGCTCTTATACTCCTTCTCTAGAGTGTGAATTCTAAACGTCTGTTTGGCTTCTTGTAATTCCTGATAGTTCATAGAGCGTTTTTTCTTATTCTTCTTTTCTATAATTCTACTATTAAAAGGAGATCATGGGAGCTATTACCTTTTTAATTATGAATTGATGTTTGTCTTATTAAAACACAAACCTAATTATTCTTAGAAGGTTCAACTTCAAGAGTCGGATAATCGATACTATTGTCTCTTCCCAATAAAGCATCTATTTCATTTCGTCCCTCCACATATTTCATTTCTTCTGGAATATAAGCCACATCATCTGTGCCACCAGGATAAAATATAATCATGTCGATAATTAGTCCAGACATATAACACTTCTCTTTGTCATGAGGAATAATCAACTTAAAATGCCCCATCTCCAAAGTTTCATTTGGGAATATTGGTTCCTTACAATTGCATGAGATTTTAAGTCTTTTTTCATCTAATGCTGTATATGAAAAACCATCATGAGAGGGGAATTTTATATCACAATAAGTAACCACTTTATTCATATAAACATTTAGTTTGTATGTTTGACAAACTGAATATCCGACATTAGCTATTTTAGCTATAAACATGTATTCGGTCTTTGTGCCAGTACTTTTCATCTTATAAAGCCCACATTCTTCAATAGACAGAGGGGGATTGGCTTGCCTGTTCATTACATCGCGGATCTCAAAATCTTCCATTATTTCAATGGTAGCATTTCGCCTTACATGATATAAGTGATTGGTTAGATTTTGATGAGCAGTTTGACTTTTGGGCACCTCAACTACAAAGAGGCCGCCATCGTGATTGTATGGGATATGTGTTATCTCAATATCCTTAATGCGTGGAGATATGTTTGATGAAATAATTTGTGCGAGTTGGTCTTTCGACATGCAATCAGAAGAAATTGGCATGATTCCTTCTGGAACAGCATGCCCTTTTATGGTTTCCTTTTGCTTTAACCCATATATTATTATTCCGCCATTTGCGTTTGCCATGGCACTGACATCCTTTGCAATATCTTCTCGAAGCTTTTGTTTGTCATCAGCAAACGAACGCTTATATTCTATCTCTGTCGATTCTTCAACTGCATTATCAATCAGCAAACTTATGTCATCTATTGTCTTTATCTTCATAAACTCTGCTAAAAATCCATTTCCAGAACATTCCCATTATCCCGAAGCCAAACCTTTGCATCTTCGTAAGATGGAACTTGTATTGATACAATATTCCAAAACTCAGGTGAATGGTCAGAAACTCTCAGATGGGCTAACTCATGTACAATCAAATACTCAATAACAAATATTGGAGCTTTGATGATGCGCCAATTGAAATTGACATTTCCTTTAGGAGTGCATGATGCCCATCTGTACTTCATGGTGTCAGTAACGGAGCATCCATTATATTCAACACCTAACTTTTGGGCAAATGACTTTGCCATTGGTTTAATTATTGAGAGTGCATATTTCTTATACCAAGCCACGAAAATGTCATGAGCTCTATCCTGATTGTTTTTTGAGATACGGAAGGAGAAACCATCGAACTTTATACCTCTTATATTATCATCGACCACAAGGAGTGTGCAGTTCCTGCCCATCAACATCATGCTTTCGCCTGATACAAATTCCTTCTTATTGGACTCGGCTGGATATTTGTAAATGTCATTGACCTTTTCTTCTATCCACTCTTTTTTCTTTTCAACTATTTCCTGAATGCGCGAAAGAGGAAAGCCTTCAGGGGCTTTCACTATGACACGTCGGTCACGTTCCACGTATATTCCGACAGTCTTTCTTCGTTTGCTGTATTGTACTTCGTAAACCATCAAAACTCAGATATAATTGAAGAATGTTTAGCTTTTGCCACTTCCATAATTCTTGTGATAATCTCCTGCCGTTTGGTAACAACACCAGGCATTGAGCAGAAATCCGGAGAGAGAAGAATTTTCTGTAATTCACCTTTCAAATGATTTTGGGCAGGTGTACTGTTCCAAAAACCGAGAAGGTGAAGTTCTGTTTGCAATTTCTCAACTATATTGATAGTCAATGCAACACTCTTGCTAACCTCGTCTTCCGTTAAATCCTTATCATTGTATAACTCTGATTTGAATATGCGGAAGAACGGCATCTGTCGTTTGCGGTCAAGACCATAGGTGTTTTCTTTTTCACGGTCACGTATGCGTTGACGTAGTTTCTCCAGTTCCTCATATATCTTCTTCCAGTTACCTATAAAGTTCTTAAGAATCTCTTCAAGCGCCTTAGAGAAAGACGCAAAGAGTTCTGGGTCTTCATCGATATTTATCTCGATGTAGTTCCTGATGGCATGTTCTGTTGCTGCCGCCTTAGTCTTTTCAGACTTGCGCTTTTTGACTTCCTCGGTGAACTCTTCACTAATAATGGAAATTGGAGCAACTTTTTCTTCAATGCCCTTGGATTTCAGATAAACATCGGCAATGGCACGTAGCTTCTGCGGAATACCTTTCATACTGAATCGACCATCACGAAGATGTTTCAGTGCCAAAGCGTTTATCTCAGTAAATGACTTCCAGTCCATCAGATAGTCCAATGCCTCTTTTCGTGGGAGGACAGCGTTGAATGCCCGTGTAAACTCACTATATAGTTTCAACCATTCTGCCCGTGCTTCTTCATCATAGAATAGATCATAAAAAGCATCCTCGTCAGTAAGGTCAGTCAAGGCGTTCTTCTTCAGAAAGTCCCAAATGGCAGCATGTGATTTTTTGAGTTCTTTCAGAAGTTCTTCTTCATTCACGATTGTCGAAAGCGTTCCCTCGGTCTCGTCGGTGTCAACCTGACCTTGTTTCTCATCGTAATAATCAATGGCCTTTTTGAGGTGATGGCCTATGCCAACATAGTCCACCACAAAGCCGAAGTCTTTGCCTTCTTCGCCCACTCGGTTTGGACGTGTTATGGCTTGAAGGAGATTGTGAGCAACAAGCACACGGTCGAGATAAAGGACCTGTTCTATAGGAGCATCAAAACCAGTAGTAAGCATATTGTTGACTATGATGATGCCCACATCGCCTTTGATAGTCGGGTCTTCCTCATCCTCACCATCGAAAGGAAGTTTAAAAGACTTAATGCTACGTTTATGATATTTGGTATCTGTATATTGTTTTATCTCCAACTCGTCGTTGCGGTCGCCAGATATGACTACAGCAGAATGCACTTTTTTCAGTCTTTCGATATTGATGCTTAATGGATTATCGTTTTCCAATTCCTCAATTTTGGTTTTGAGAGCATCCTCTATCATGCGCTTATACCTTACTGCCGCAATTCTGGAATTGGCAATAATCTGAGCCTTGAAGCCACCGGGGAAGATTTGAGACACATAGTGTTCCATCATATATTTAGCTTTCTCCCTTATGGTATCTTCACTGTCAAGATATGCGTCGCGAGAGCCGAAGCCCAAAATCTGCAAACGTTCCTGTATGTTATAATCGCTGAAAACATCTTCAAACTTCTTATCCATGCCTTCTTTGTCTTCAACTTCAGCATTATGGGTAAAACCCTGATAGATGATTTCAAGCGTAACGCCATCGTCAATACTTTGGCGCATGGTGTAGCTGTCTATATAGTCTCTATATAAACGTTCGGTTTTTGACGTTGGCGTACCAGTAAAACCAATGCGAGTGGCATTAGGCAAAGCACGTTCAAGATTTGCACCCAGCAGTGAGAATTGTGAACGGTGCGCTTCATCAGTGAGAATAAGCACTTTGGGGCTTTCGTTTAAGACTGGAAAAATTTGAATGTCATCCAACTCCCCAGACTCTTGGAACTTGTGAATCATTGCCATGACAAGGTCGGAAGTGTTGGTGCTCAAAAGTTCCTTCAAACTGCACATAGGTTTGTCTGCCCGTGGATTGATAAACTCTGCTTTCTTCAAGTTGAAGCCAACACCACCTCCCGTATCTCCCAATTGTTCTTCCAGTTGTGTGCGGTCGGTGACAAATACCACCTTCCACGATTGAAGAGCTGTTATAAGCTGCATCTGGCGCACCAAGAACATCATGGTAAGCGACTTTCCTGAACCTTGTGTATGCCATAAAATGCCTCCCCGGTCTTCTTTAGTCTTTCCTTCTTGTAAGCGTTTCACCATCTTCTTGACGGCACGAAACTGCTGGTAACGGCATACAATCTTTATCTTCTTGCCTTTATCATTGATAGAGAATATGGTGAATATGCGTATAATGTCAAGAAGGTTTTGAAGTGATAGCATACCTGCCACCAATCGCTGCTGGTCATTGGGCGCACTTTGCCCATGTTTCAAGTCGTTCAGCGTCATGGGATATGGATCAGTCCAACGATAAAAATACTTTTCACGATGGGTGGTGATAGTTCCAGCCTTTGCTTCGTTTCGGCAAGTGACTATTAAGAACTGGTTGTATTGGAACAATGCGGGACTTCCTTCTCCTGTATCTCCACGCTGCTCAGAATAGCGCATCAGTTGGTCGATGGCTTCTGGCAAAGGTTCAGACACCTTCGGTGACTTGGCTTCTACAACGACGATTGGCAGACCATTCAGGAACAATACGACATCTGGTATAATATGATGGTCGGTGCCAGGGATAGCCACCTTAAATTGAGATATGGCTGTGAAGATGTTGTTTTCTGGATGGTCGAAATCAATATAGCGAACAGAAGGCGACTGTTCACCCGTCTGCTCGTTTCGTGATACTGACGTGCCTTCGACCAGCAAATTGAAAATGCGTTCGTTGTTTTCAAGCAAAGTGCCACCTTGATATGCCGTGATGCGATTTGTAACCTCATCAATCTGGCTATCTGTCAGGAAGTCATTGATTTTCTTCAATGCCTTTCTGAGTTTAGGCATCAGCACTACTTCCGAGAACGATGTACGGAAGCTCTCTGATGGTAGCTGTTGCATCTGAAGTTCTATAACTTCATTTACATCATCATTCCAGCCCAATTCCTTCAGTTGTTCCATGAAAGGGTGCTCCACGCTGTTGAACTCGTCGATTTTAAGTTGTTTCCGACGGGATTCTTCATATTTGTTGTCGTTGCTCAGTATCATAAGCCTATTTTTGTTTTAGATTCTTACTTTGCCAGTTATGAGGTCTGCAAGGAGGCCTTCTTTGATTTTTCTAAATGAAGACAATTCTCCTCTAAGGTTTTTAAGAGCCTGAATACATTTAGATATATCTTTAACTACCTCTTTTTGTTCGTCTATAAAGGGAATTGTAATCCATAATTCTTTTACGTCTTTTACATTAAGATGATTGACTGTTGTACCACCCACTAAACCCCTAAATACTGATTGCATTTTATCGCCATAGATTTGATCTACGAAATAATATGGCAATAGCCTTTCCGATGGACGTAATATCATAACTCTTTGACCCAAACAAATTCGCATTCCTTCTGGGATAACAAAAGCTTCGCCAATAGGGGCTTCTCTTGTAAAAATAACATCCCCTGGTTTAGGCTCAATTCTGCTGATTCTTTTTAAGTAGTCTTCTTCCGATACATACGAACTATCCCCGATAAGATATTCTCCGTTTTTGATACAAAAAGTTCGAGCTACAAGCACACCATAATTTAAGTATTCAGGGGTTGTATGAGGACAATCTTCTATTTCTTTGAATGATTTCTTTAGTTCTTCACATTCCCACTCCTCAGGTATTCTACCCATCGGTGAATCTTTAAACTTATGTGTCTTTTCGCTTCGCACATTGCCCTCTTTATCAATGCCAAAAGTAAGCAAGTCTTGCATCAAGCCTCGCTTTATCAGTTCGTATTTATCAATGAGCAACTGCGTTTGTGAAAGCGAATTGTCAAGTTTAGACAACGCATCTGCAATACGAAGTTGCTCATCCTTCGATTCTGGGATGATTATTTCGTGGCGCTTGAAGTCCTTCTTTTGAAGGTGCTTTAAGCCGCTTCCTTGGAAATAATTGATGTCAATATATTGCTTAAGGAATAGCAGTACATAGTACATGAACTTGGGACAAATATTCTCTTTTGTACCAAGCACATAAGTATCTGTGGAATATGCAGCTTCTCCATTAAAGTATTTGACATTAGCCATTCCACCTGTAGCCAGATAAAGGTTCTCGCCATCTATAAGTTTGCAATCATGCTGCAAAACAGCCTCTCCACTTGTGAAGAAGGGGTACAAACCGAAATCGGCAGCATCATCAACCTTTATTGGCGATTTCTTTTTCTCAACGACACACTCGCCGATAGAAACCTTAAGCCAACCCTTAGGAATTGATATCGTGTTTATTTCCATATCAGTCAACGTATTTAAGTTTTTTGAGTATGTCGTTCAGTTCATTCATCACTTTATTGCGGTCTGCTGCAATCTGTTGTGCCGAAGTAGCATATTTGTCAAAAAGATGCTCACAGGCAATAATCACCTCACGCTTCTCCTGCTCGGTGTAACGGTTGAGCTGGTCGGCAATGATATTGTAGTGTTTCTGCAATATCAAAGTGCGAGTTTCCTCTTCCGTTATTTGCCCCCCAATAGATTGCATAGTGGCATCATATCCGCTAAGAAGCTGTTGTATCTTTACAACTTCTTTCTGGAGTTTTGTGAATTTCTTTTTCGGCTCTTTGAGTACATCTTTTGCCTGAGCAACCTTTGTTAGCAAAGCGTTCTGCTCGGCTGTTCTTTTATTTTTGTTTGAAGGCACAGACTTCTTTATCTCATCTAAAGAAGCAAGAATGGTTTCTATAGAAGCACCTTCAGACGGAATACAGAATTGCAAACCTGACTGTTCAAGGAAACCTATGGTGAGTTTGGAGATTTCTCCAATCTCGTTGTTTGCTTGATTCAACAATCCTTCGGCATACTGTTTCTTGGATTCCACTCCAAGGCATTTCAATTCCAGATGCAAGTCAAGAGTCTTTTGCAACTGGTCAAGTTCAGATTTAGCAGCCTTAAGTGCTTCCTCGCATTCTTTGAGTTGTGCGGAAAATGCTTTCAATTCGTTGGCATCGTCAGAGTCTTCCTCACAGCCTTTTAATGCAACCGCAAGTTGTTCGTATGCTAATTTCGGCGTATGCTTTATCTCTTTTGCTTCCTCGCCTTCGGCAGGTTCTTCAGGTTCATAGTCAAGGGATTCAAGTATTTGTTCTACAATATCTTCTAAGTTGGCTTCGCAGTTTGCGACATCTTCCTGCTTCTTGTCAATGGCTTGCCTCTCATCAGTAAAGAACATGGCAGTAACATAGTCACTGTATTCTGGATAGATAAGATCTATATCCCATTTACGCTGCATGATAGTCTTTAGGTCGTACTTGACACCATCCCACCAATTGACAAAGATACCAGCCACCTGATGTTGATCGAGCATTCCTATAGGTTCGAGAGCCTGACGCATAGATAGCATCAAACTGTTTCTGACTTTTGGAAGCAGAGCGTCACGATGTCCTGCAATAGTGGCAAACTCATCGCTGGCAGTTTCCCACCAAACAGATAGATTGTCATGCAATTGTGATACCACAGCGTTTACTTCGATGCTCTCTTCAACTGCTTTTTTTATTTCATCACGGTTATTTACAGCGAACTTACGATAACTATCATTGCCATCTTGGAAAAGAGTAAAAGCATCAAAATGAATCTTTGATGAAAGATTGCTGTTGATTTCTTCTATCTCTACTGCTGGGACACCTCCGACAAGGTGTGCGTGAACGTCATGATGCTCTGGAGCTGGAGTATTGTCAACGTATTTGCGGATGATAAGCGTATAACCGTTTCGCTCTATTTCAGATAGATCAACCAAACGTGAATAGTTCGGCACTTCCATTTTATTCAGATAGACGTATGAAATTTTCTCAATGTCTTCTGGGCGAAGTGTGTTTTGTTTCTTTCCCTCTTTATATTCTCTATCTGCATTGATAAAGAACACCTTACCCTTCATATCGTCAGACTTACGCTTTGAGAATACCATCACACATGCAGGAATACCAGTACCATAGAACAATTGTGGTGGTAGGCTTATCACACCTTCAAGCACATCTACGTCGCGTTGAAGCATGGCTGTACGGATTTCCTTTTCTTTTCTGCCTCTGAACAGGACACCAAGAGGCATGACCACAACTACTCGACCGCCTTTATTCTCATCACAACTGGCTAACATGTGCTGAACAAACATAAGGTCTGCCTGCTTGGCATCTTCTGGAGTAAAGCCATAAATGAAGCGGTCTTTGTATTTCATTTCCTCAGTAGAATACTTCTGAGAAAATGGCGGGTTGGCAATTACTCGGTCAAACTTCATAATTTTGCCATTCCTTGTGTGCTGTGGATTTACGAGAGTATCACCATATTTGATGTGAGAGCCGAAGATGTCGTGGAAAATCATGTTCATTTTGCAGATGGCAACGACACCATCCTTATTGTCTTGACCATAAAGAGCCAGATTCTTCGGATTTTTGCCTTCATCCTCAATATACTGGTATGACTGTATTAGCATACCGCCAGAGCCAACAGTCGGGTCATAAATTGACATACCTTCATCCACTTGCAACAGCTTTACGAGCATGCGTACAACAGTGTTAGGCGTATAGAACTCGCCACCTTTCTTTCCTGCGCTGTCTGCAAAATATTTCAGAACAAATTCGTAAGCAGCACCAAGTAAGTCGGGGAACTCAAAGTTCTTATTCAACAATGGTGGAAAGTTGTTGAACTCCTCAATCATCTTGCGAAGATCGCTGTTTTTTACAACAGGAGTACCATCAACGCTCATTTTGTTGAAGTTGATGCGGTCTTTGAAAATTCCTTGTAACACTTCGCCATTGGCATCCTCAATAGCAGTTAGGGCTTTATTAAGCATAGACCCAATATCTGTTTTGAGGTCTCGCAAGGCTGGAATTTCGGTTTCGTTCTCCTCATCATACCAACCTTCGTTCCATCTGGCACGTTTCGGAACAAAGAACGTATCACCGTATGTTGTCTTGTCCTCCAGAATAGAATTTAAGGCATCTTCGGGAAGATGTTGATAATCTTTCCTCAGGGCTTCACGTTTTTCTTCAAAAACATCTGACATGCGCTTCAAAAAGAGCAAGCCAAAAATATACTCCTTATATTCTGATTCCTCCATGTTCTTGCGAAGGTAATCTGCAATACGCATGAGGAATGATTCCAATCCACTAAGTTTAATTTTCTCAGTCATAACTTTACAAAAGCCCTCCCCCAAGCAGTGTCTCGACAGGCGACCAAACCTTTTGCATACACTACGAGGGAGTTCTGTATATTTGTTTGCCTATAGGCTATTGGGTCTTTTGTCGATGTCTGTATGCGCAGATATTTGTTGGGCACACATTGCATGGGCGCAAATATACAAAAAAAAATAAAAAGGAGACTTTTACATTATTAAATAATAAAGTAAAAAGGCGATTTTTTTCTCATTTTGCATCATAACTTCACCTTTAACCTTCTTTTCCATACCTTTAAGAATAAGCTTTGATAGATCACTTCTTGATATCCAATGAAAAAAAAACCATCAGTCCGTCGCGGATTTGATGGCTTTTAACTTAAAGAAAATATTAGTATGCTACCTATGAAAGGCTCTATGTGTTTCTACATGTTCCAAAGGTGCAGATTCCTTTGCAGCATCGCTACGTTCGTTTTCTCCCTGTTTCTTGTCAGCAAGGGACTCACTGATTGCAAGGTCTGCGATTCCATCCGAATTAACATCAATGGTAACTGTCTGGACTTCCCTGACATCGAGGCGCAAATCTTCTATCTTACCAGTTATGAGACCTGTTGCCTTCTTCACGTCATCCAGCGTCGTTTTCAGGAAAGAGGGATCTTCTTTCAATGCTCCCAACCAGCTTTTCAGGTAAGCTGCACTGTCATCCTTAATATGCTTGTCAAAACCATATCGATGAGCGGTTACCGCTGCACCAAGCTCTGCAACCAGTTCTTCCCGTGCATAGTCCATACGCTTGTTCCCAGTCTTTCCTTCCTGGTTATTGAATCTGTCAAAATAGGCATCAGAACCTGTAGAGTGCACCATCTCATGAAGCAGATTGCCATAGAAAGATTCACCATCTATGAAAGTCTTCTTGGGTGGCACGACTATCTTGTTTTTGGAGATACTATAGAAAGCCCCCTGGTTCTCCTGTTCCTCGATAGGACAAATCCACTTATTTTCGTGAATCATCTTATCCAACGGGGCAAACTTAAACATCTTCCCCTCTTCCATGGGAACGATATCCTGTTTGTCGATTTCTGAGAACTTCTTTGATATCTTGGCATACAATTCAGGACGTGCTTCCTTCAAATTTGTTTGATCCAGATTAAACACATTATAGACGCGGGTGTAAGCACGGACATAATATTTGTCCTGTTCTTCCTTGGTAAGGTTGTTATACTCCGTCAAGGATATAGGCTTGTTCGTGTCCTTATTCCTCACCATAGGAACAGAGAGGAAGACAGGGAAAGACTCTTCGCCCTTTTTCACATGAACGAAATCAGCCTTCTCTCCTTCAGCCGGACTTAGGTCTACAGCAGGCTTTTCCGACTTGTCTTCCTTCAGTTTGCTCCTGTTATTCAGGTCATAGGCTATCTGGTTGTAGGTCACAAAAACGGGAAGCTCATATTTCTCCTTTGCACTGTGCAGAAGTAACAGGAAAGAGTTGATGCCATTGTAGGCTCGACCACTCAGATTCCTCGGAACGGCAAAATTGGTCTTGTCAATCCAAGGCTGTTTCCAGTCCTGATTGATGGTAGAGATACGTTCTACCATCAATTCTGTAAACTTATCTAATGCCCGATCTTCAGCACTTTCAGAATTGCCTCCAGACCAGTTGTATTTTGGCTTTTTATCCATGACACCTAACTATTTGTTTCTTCCTGAGCTTTCTTATCATCGAATGGCCACTCCTCAATCTGCTTGACATTACAACCTATGTCAATTTTACCGTTGTAAATCTTCAGGTCAAGAGAACCGCTTACCTGAATGCTTTGCTGAGCTTTCAGCCATCCGGCTTTGTCTGGATTGAAATTGAGGAAATGAACCCATGTGAACACCGCA
>Ga0256407_10002673_pt1 | contig 33448 bp, 32 predicted proteins | sample RumenRJG_04DNA_FD_193489 | JGI IMG/M metagenome (GOLD analysis project Ga0256407, IMG submission 193489) | Bovine rumen microbial communities from Lethbridge, Alberta, Canada - RJG_04 | ecosystem: Host-associated > Mammals > Digestive system > Stomach > Rumen | place: Canada: Alberta...
TTTCGCTTTGTCCATCCTAATTCACTGTTAGGTTTTGTTCTCAAAATATGTTTGTGATTGATTTATCAATCACTTACCTTAGGAATTTTCGAGAATTGGTCGTACTATTCTGTTTTCAAGGTGCTAAGAAAATGTGACTCGCACATTAGAATTCTCCTTCGGAGAATGGTGCTCGTCGTACAATAAGGAATCCTCCCATCTTTGATGGGTCCCTCCTTATTGCATACCGGAGAAGGAGGGATTTGAACCCTCGCGCCGCTTCTCACGACCTACTCCCTTTCCAGGGGAGCCCCTTCGGCCAGCTTGGGTACTTCTCCAAGGTCGAATAACTGATGATAGCTTCGAGGGTATAATTGTGACTCGCGCATTCCTTTCGGCTTCGCGGGTCCAACATTTGTGACTCGCACAATCCTTTCGGCTTCGCGGGTCCAACATTTGTGACTCGCACATTAGAATTCTCCTTCGGAGAATGGTGCTCGTCGTGCAATAAGGAATCCTCCCATCTTTGATGGGTCCCTCCTTATTGCATACCGGAGAGGATGGGATTCGAACCCATGTGCCCGTGAAGGCAAACGGTTTTCAAGACCGCCTCGTTATGACCACTTCGATACCTCTCCACATATAATAAAGAGCATAAAAAACAAGTGCACTGAATGTCAGCGCAAGAGATATTCTAGCAAACCCGTGTTACCGTGTCAATTACTTTTTTTATAATCTCAGAATACGGTATGCAATGTTTCTCAGCATATGTTTTACGATACCATAGTCGCGTATAAGCGACTGAGGAAGCGTCGGAATCCGGTCATACAGCAGCTGCAGATATTCGTCAAGAAAATCAGATGAATTGAGCAGCTCTATCCCCAGCACACAAGATTCCCCGAATCGCGAATAAGCAATCGAGGTTATGATACATTCCATTTCGATCTGCCCGTCTGCAGTTTCAAAAGATATCCTAGCCTCGTCGCCTATCCTGAATCCTTCCGACTCATCCATGAATACTTTCAGGCTGTGTATCGTAAGATATGTCGTGATCCCTCTGCGAACATCGTCACCCTTCTTCAGCGTTACCGGTTCGGCATCGACAACGCTCACATCTTCGCAGTTTCCGTCTCTTCCATCGATAAGGAACAGCGACATTATAAGAAAATACGCGTTTCTTATAAGCCAGAAAAGGAGAACCACTATGCCCATTGCTTTGATGACCGAAAGCACGTAGATCGATCTTATTATACCGAAAACACAGAGAGCCAGCAGAACTATGAACGGTGTCATGTCACGTCTGTCCGTTTTGGTCCTGATCTTCTTCTTGGATTTATCCGTAACCTCGAACTTTGTGGCAGTGATCCCAAATAATTCTTTCAGTATAGGAATAAGCAGGTGAGGCATAACGCTTGTCTCATATATACCGCTCCATTTGAGCGATACGGAATTGCCTGAGGAAAGACGCAACGCAACGTCCTGCATAATGAACATGGGAAGCCAGTAGATGACAAGATCAAGCCATCCGCACTTAAACACCGGTATCGCAAAACATGCAAAAAGGAGCGGAGAAATAAGATAGATCAGGTTCTTTATCGGAGAGAACCAGTACACTACCGAACTCATATATGAAAGCTTCTGCATGATGGAAAGGTTCCGCCGGCGGAATATATGAAGCTGCTTGGCTGTACTTATGACACCTCTGCCCCAGCGTCGCCTCTGCCGGATATGCTCTTTATATGTGTTTGGAGTCATTCCCGAAGCAAGCGGCTCAGAAGTGGCAAGGCTTACAAATCCGTTTGATTCGAGAAGAAGACCTGTCGCAAAGTCCTCGGTAATTGATTTGGTAAAAAATCCCCCGACAGCCTCAAGCGCTTCCCTTGCAATGACCGTATTTGACCCTCCGTAAATGACCGAATTGGAACATGTCTTGGAAACCTCTATCGTGCGGTAGAAGAAGTCCTGCTCATTAGGTGCGGTCGTTTCGGAATAAAGCGCATACTGGAATACATCCGGAGTGTAGAAGCACTGCGGTGTCTGTAACAGTCCGAGGCGTATCTTCTTATCTTCCGGAAGGTTCCCGGAGCGCTTCTTCGCATCCACAAAGTAAGGTATTGTCTCAAGCAGAAAATTGCTCCGCGGGATCATGTCAGCATCAAGCGTTACAATGTACGGGGATGTAGTCAGCCCCAAGGCATGGTTAAGATTCCCCGCTTTTGCGCCTTCGTTGTCCGGTCTGTCAAAATATCCGACATTCATCTCTTCGGCAAGCTCTCGCATTTCCTGCCGTCTGTTGTCATCACACAACCAGATATGAACCTTGTTCTTGTCGGGATACAGCATGTGATTACAGCCGTTTACCGTCTTTCTTAACAGATCCGCAGGTTCATTGTATGTTGAGATAAAAATATCAACATCCGGATATTCATCGTCTTCGATCTTTGGAAGAGGGTGATTTTTCATCCCCATAAGGTGATAGTAAAGAATGATGGACTCAATGAAGCCGAAGATCTCGACCACAAGCAGTATAAGATTGCCGGATATGGCAAGAGCACCGGCTTTTACCGGAACGGAGAATCTGATCCTCCACCACAGATAAACAAGCGTGAAAAAAATGCTCAGAAAAATAACCGAACGCTTAAGAAACCTCTTCGATTTGCCGGGATCGTTATCCCTCTCCTGTTTTGGGAACAGGTCATCATAAGTACGGTATTTCTTCCGCTGGCTGATATGCAGCATAAGTATAAGGATAAATGCCGCGGTCAGGGATATGAGCGTTATAAGAGCCATGCGGGGCCATGATTTTGCAACGTTCGTATCTTCAGTCTCGAGTATTTTCAAGGCAACCGTCTGGAATATTGATAACCCTCCGTTATCATCCGGTTCGGGTATGTTTCTGGGATCTTCCCCTTTCAAAAGTTCGCTGATCCATTTACCTGCGGCTGTAATGTCTTTATTCGTAAACGGAACCGAAGGATCGTAAAGAGGGGAGAAAATCGCGGAGCTCTCATTCTTGTTGGAAAGGCTCCATATCGCAAAGCTCGTATTGTTGTTTTCAAGAAGCGAAAACCATGATTCGCATGAACCGTAATCGATCGTACCGGTTCCGCTGGCTTCGGACAGTCCGCACTCCGAAACGAAAATAGGAAGGCCTGTTTCGCGTGTGTTTGAGTATTCGCGACGCAGGTCATCCTTGTGAGTGCTTGCATAAAAATGCAGGCTGTACATTATGTTATCGTATCTGATCGGGTTCCTTTCGGCAGAGATCAGATTCTTACAGTAATTGGGAGTGCCGACAAGTATAATGGAATCTCTGTCCAGTTCGCGTATGACCGGGATCGTCTTATAGGCGTATTCACGTATATCTGACCATGTAGTTTCGCCGTTAGGCTCATTACATATCTCGTAGATGATGTTGGGACAGTCGGCATATTCCGATGCAATGATCTTAAAGAATTCGTGCGCCTTATCCATATCAGTGTTCGGATCCGGTTCGTCAAGAACATGCCAGTCCACTATGACATACATATCCGCGGCTATCGCGTAGTCTATGCCCTTTCTGACAAGTTTTAAGGCGTTCTCGCTGTCTTTGATGTATTCACCGGTATATACAGGCAGACGGATGAGATTTGCGTCCCACTCTTTAGAGACCCGCATAAAGAGATCCTCATTGACGAATTCGGGAAACCACGTAAGTCCGTGGAGGCTCACGCCTTTTAAGAGGACGATGTTACCGTTCCCGTCAACAAGATCGGCCATTCTTACCGAAAGCGGTCCGTTTGCCGAAGGACGTGCGTCTACCGCATCCGCGGCCCTGACACTTATATCCGGACCGAACAAAAGCAAGGAGATGATAATTATCGATAATATGAACCGGAATGTTGTCTTATTCATCACTTTATCCCTCCGTTTTCTGTTAAAAAGCGTGATTTCTACATGAACTGGAAAGTGACGAAAGACGCGTAGATCACCAGAAGAATGATACCCTGTATTCGCGACAGCTTCCCGCGGATGAGCGCAGGCACAGTAAGAATCGCCATTGTTATAAGCATAAGCGGAATATCTATCACAAAAGATGCGGGAATTCCGGCTACACGCTTTTCCACCGGTACCGAAAACGGCGAAAGCGTGCACGATACTCCGCACACAAGAACAAGGTTGAACAGGTTGGCACCTATCACGTTACCAAGAGACAGTGCACCGTAGCCCTTTGCAAGCGACGTGATTGCCGTAACCAGCTCCGGAAGCGATGTTCCGAGCGCAACAAACGTAAGAGCGATGACCGATTCGGGAACGCCAAGTGCCGCAGCGATAAGAGTTCCGTTGTCAACGAGAAGATTCGCACCTTCAGCTATAAGGGCCGCACCTATTATAAGAAAGATAATCAGTTTCCAAATAGGTTTATCCTCGGATACGCCGCCATCTTCACCTCCGGAAGCTTCCTCCTGCGGTGTTTTGACAGCCTGTCTAATGGTAACCGTCATATATATTATGAATAAAATAAGAAGAAGCACACCGGTAACCCTTGAGAAGTAACCGGAAGCATAAGCGATTGCGCAGTAAAATACAGCCGCCGTAAAGAAAAAGAAGGTCGGCACGATAAGCGTCTTACGCGGTGCATCCGAAGGTCTGATCGCGATCGTGATCGCAGCGATCAGTGAAGTATTACAAATAATTGAGCCTATAGCGTTTCCGTATGCTATCTCTCCATGGCCCAACACAGCCGAAGAGGCTGATACCATAACCTCCGGAAGAGTCGTTCCGATAGATACAACGGTCGCTCCCACGAGAATTTCGGGCATACGGAATTTCTTGGCTATACCGGCCGCCCCGTCAACGAACCAATCTCCGCCTTTTATAAGACACACAAGTCCTAATATGAACAGTAATACAGGAATAAGCATGAATAATCCTCCCGTTATAAGTCCTATTTCCCGGATGCCATATAATGCTTCACGATATCAAGATCATCAGGGGTCGTTACTTTGATGTTGCGGTAATCTCCCATAACAAGCTTTACGCGTGTATCGGAAAACAGTTCCAGCACCATCGCATCATCCGTCACGTTGACTCCGCGTTCTAAAAGCTCCTTCTCCTGCTCTATGAGCTTGCAGTAAGCATTATATATCTCATAATAATCAAATACCTGCGGTGTCTGCATCATCCAGACAAGATCCCTTCGAAGTGTCTCAACCGCGTATCCGTCCGTATCCGCCATCTTGACGGTATCCTTGGCGGGTACCGCGACGACGGCCGCATGATATTTTTCCGCCTCCCGGTATGCACGCTCTATAAGATCAGCGTCTACAAAAGGTCTCGCCCCGTCATGAATAAACACAATCTCGCACGGATCAAGGCTCTCTCCTTCTGCAACACACCTAAGCGCCTTAAGGCCGTTATATACCGAATGATAGCGTTCCCGGCCGCCCGTGGCAATGCTCTTTACCTTGGAGAAGCCGTACTTTTCAACGATCTCGTCCGAACAGTATTCTTCCTCACCTTCACCGCACACAAGAACAATCTCATCGACAAAACTGTCGGAAAAAGCCTTCAGACTGTAATAAATGAGAGGCCGTCCGTCGATCTCAATGTACTGCTTGAGGGTATTCCCTCCCATTCTGGTGCCTTTACCGCCGGCAAGTATCACCGCCGCGGTTTTCTTTCGCATCTCTCCCATGTAAGCCCTCCTGTGCAGGACTGCGCGCTACGACCGGTAGTCGATCGCAATGCTCGGAACCGCGTTAAGCGTAAGATCCGCAAATCTGTAGTTAATATATTCATAATATGCCCTGACACCGATCATTGCCGCGTTATCGGTACAATACAGCGGCGACGGGCAGTAAAAATTCACGCCTTCTGCCTTGCAGGCCTTCGCTATGCTCTCCCGGAGCGCCCCGTTACTTGCAACACCGCCCGCGAGGGCAAAATCACGCACACCGTACTGTCGTATCGACATTATCGAATGCTCTGTAAGAACATCAACAACAGCCTTCTGGAATGACGCCGCAAGGTCATCACGATTGACGGTCTCGTTCTTCATCTCGGCGTGATTGATATAGTTAAGAACCGCGCTTTTCAGCCCGGAAAAACTGAAATCATATTCGTTATCATTGACCTTGGCTCTCGGGAAAGGTATTGCATCGGGATTACCGCGCTTTGCTGCCTCCTCGATCTTCGGACCTCCCGGATATCCGAGTCCGATAGCCCTCGCAACCTTATCAAAGGCTTCTCCTGCCGCATCATCCCTTGTACGTCCGAGAACCTCGTATTTACCGTGATCAACCACCCTCACAAGGTGTGTATGTCCACCCGACACAACAAGCGACATGAACGGCGGCTCAAGATCCGGATGTTCTATATAATTGGCGCATATATGCCCCTGTATGTGATGCACTCCGATAAGCGGAAGATTTGCCGCAAAAGCAATAGCCTTGGCTTCAGCAACTCCGACAAGCAGGGGGCCTACAAGACCGGGACCGAAAGTTACGGCAACGGCATCTATATCCGAAAGCGTACAGTCCGCCTTGGAAAGAGCCGCTTCAATGACCGGATTGATTTTCTCAATATGCTTTCTTGAGGCGATTTCCGGCACGACACCGCCATATATCGTATGCAGATCTATCTGGGAATATATTATGTTAGACAGTATCTCGTGACCATCAGCCACAACGGCGGCGGCGGTTTCATCGCACGAGCTTTCTATTGCAAGAATCTTAACCTTCCCCATTGTCATCCTCCGGCTTGACAAGCTCCCATCCGAGTATTTTCCAATGGCCTCTTGCATCTTTTCTCATTATGAAATGCTCCTGAACCGGAGCCACATTTGTACCCATTCTGACAGAATACATGCAGTAGAGCTGAGCCCATTCGTATCCGGCATACGAGTACTCCTGAACATCGGTACTGCTTGATACCGAGTAGCTGGATATAACCTTGTTATCCTTCTTCCATGTTGCTATATCCATTTTAAGCGCCGATAGGTACTGTTCATCCGTCTGATTCGCAACAAGTTCGTCGTCAAAGAGCTCTCTTGACTTGATCGCAAGCTTAACCAACTCCTCATCCGTGTATTCTTCTCCATAGTAACATCTCGTTATCTCGCTGTAATACTTCAGAACTTCCTTGGGAGTAGGCGGATAATTGGTCTCAAGGTTTCTGGCAAGAACCTCCTGAACCGCGCTCATCTGGTTCCTCTTGCCCTCCTCAATAGCTTTTGAACGGTTTGAGAGATAGAAAAACAAGCCCACAACCGCGATTGCGAACACAACAAATACTATAAGGATTCTGGCGGGATTCCGACGTCTCATTCCTTTGATCAATCCTCAAACATAAGATCAACACTGCGACCGTCCTTGGCCACGTGTGTATTTCTGAATACTTTTCTCACTTCCTTCTCGTAGTCCTTAGGGTAGGACAACGATGGTGAATAATGAGTCAACCACATCTCCTTCGGCTGCGGAGATGCATTCTTAGCAAGCCTTGCGGCCTCGTAGAAAGTCATATGCCTGTGCTCTTTGGCTTTCTCCTCCATTCCGGGCTCACCGTACATACCTTCACAAATGAAAAGATCTGCATCGGATGCCATTTCGGAAATAACGGGGACAGGCCGTGAATCGGTACAATAAGTGACTTTAAGACCTTTTCTGTCGGGGCCTATCACCATATCCGGAGAAAAAGTTCTTCCACCGTCTTCTATGATCTCGCCTTTTTGCAGGCGGCTCCAGTATGTAAGCGGTATCTCGAGCTCCTTGGCACGGTCGGCGTCAAATTTACCTATCCTCGGTATACGAAGCGTGTAACCGTAACAAGCAACATTATGACTGACCTTAAATGCTTCTAATTCATATCCTTCAAACGAAAAAGTCTGTTTCGGCTCGGTTATCTCAAGAAAGCGAAGTTCAAACGGAAGCTCTGGAGCTATCGTGCAAAGAGCCTTCACTACTCTTTCAAGCCCTTTGGGGCCTATCATCGTGATCGGATCGACTCTCTCCGAATTACCTATTGATAAAAGCAGTCCGGGAAGTCCGCTTATATGATCGGCATGATAATGCGTAAAACATATGACATCTATCGGATTCGGACTCCAGCCTTTCTGCTTCATGGCAATCTGAGTTCCCTCGCCACAGTCTATAAGAATGTTGCTGCCGTTATACCGCATCATAAGCGACGTCAGCCATCTGTACGGAAGTGGCATCATACCGCCCGTTCCGAGTAAACAAATATCTAGCATATTACACCTGTTATGTATCGCATGTTATTGTGTATACAATCTGTGCGACCCGCTGTATTACCGGCTTTGCTGTCTTAGCCAATATATGGCGGCATCTTCTTTCGGGTTGTTGTAGAAGCCGGGGCGGATCCCTTCGAAAACAAATCCGAGGCTTTCATACAACTCCCTGGCATTGTCGTTGCTCACCCTGACTTCCAGAGTGAAATCTACGGCTCCGAGTCTCTTTCCGCGTTCCAGAAGTTCAGTAATCATCAGCCTTCCGATGCCCTGCCTTCTGTACGAGGGTGTTATCATAACATTTGTTATCTCACCGACATCTACAATATTTCTGACGCCGGCAGAACCGATTATGATCTCATTCCCGGTTTGCGGATCGTTGTCGCATACTACCACATATTCGACGCCGTCTAATTCAAACGTCTCCCTGTAGACCTTTTCGGACCATGGATCGGTAAATATCTCCTTCTCCATTTCGGCTACACGCGGTATATCGCGTTCAGTCATCGTCCTTATCCGGATCATGGCTTATTTCCCTTGTTCGGGCCGTTTCTTTCAGCCTGAGACTGCCTTAAATATTCCGGCTTGTGATCTGCGGCACTTACCGTTTTGCCCTCTTTATAGTATCCAATAGCAAGCGTTGCAAGAGCCCCAGCCCTCTGGCGGCTCATATGCGCCGGTGCAAACCGGCACGGAACGGTTATCTTTGAGACTATTTCGTCCCTGTAAACAGGAACTCCGTCCCCCAGAAACACAACCGGGCGTCCGATCTCATTAAGAATGCCCACCACAACTCCTATATCTTCAGCAAATTGTTCATGAAGAACACTGAGCCTGTCATCGGTATCAAATTCATATATCCCCGTATAAACCTGATTGCGCCTTGCATCCATTATCGGACATATTACATCGGATATGCCCCACATATTCATCGCAAGCGCATCAACGGTCGGTACTTCGATTATCGGCTTATCAAGTGCAAGTCCCAGCCCTTTTGCCGTGGCCGACCCTATCCGAAGGCCCGTGAACGATCCGGGACCGGCTGCGATCGCGATCGCATCTATCTCGTTAAGATCAAGCTCCGTCATCTTCTTTATCTCGTCAAGCATCGGAAGAAGCGTCTGGGAGTGGGTTTTCTTATGGTTGACCGTATATTCGGCTATCATCGTATCGTCTGTAGCTATGGCAACCGTAGCAACAAGTCCCGACGAATCAATGGCTATTATCTTCATCTTTGTGACTTTCTATCGTGATTTTCCTGTAATCGACACCCTTGGTCAGATCCTTGGATATTGTTATGACCGTAGCGCTCTTGGGGATGATATCCCACGCCAGATCGGCCCATTCCATTATGGATACGCCTTCGCCGTAAAAACAGTCCTCATATCCTATCTCGTCCATTTCCGAGATATCACCGATCCTGTAAACGTCAAAATGATAAAGCGGCATTCTCCCGCTCTCATATGACTGCACAAACGTGAAAGTTGGGCTAATCACAGGCTCCGTGATCCCAAGTCCCTGTGCAAAACCCTTTGTAAATGCGGTCTTTCCGACTCCGAGATCTCCGATAAGAGCTATGATATCGCCCTTTTGCGCATTTTGTGCGAGCTTCTTCGCAAGCTCATATGTATCATTTTCGCTGTATGTTTCCGCTGTCATGGCCTGATGTTTACCTGTTTCGGATCCATATGGGTGCTTATGGCAGCTATAACATCCGCCTTCTTATCTCCGAGGTCATCCTTCGGGAAAATACAGGCGTTTATCCTGTTTGTGTACAGAATTATGAGATGCTGCGTAGAAACAGCCTTGTACAGCCTGTCCCACGGCATACTGTCGGTATTGTCTCCGCTTTTTACGGTTATACCCTCATCATCCAAAATATAGTGAAGAGGGGCGCTGAACACTTCATTGTTCCTGACCTGGCGTCCGGCTCTTACGTACAGCGCAACCGGCTGATAGAATACACACACGATCCCGACCGCAAGGTAAAGCCACTGACCGTACGCAAAAGCACCTATGATAAGCAATATTCCGAGACACTCTCCGACTATTCCGGCAAAAGACGTGAACGTATGCCTCATCATGTACTCATACATCCTGCCCGTTGTCATCTTAACATCAAATTCAAGCTTCATATCACATCACCGTAGTTATCGCCCTTAAGATCGCGGTAAAACTCCACCGTTGTCATGGTCTGATACGGCACGACCCATAGTGCCGCTATCCCGAGGCTAAGCAAAATAAGGGCGTAATACCCGATAAACGATAAAATCATGTAGAAATATCTGAACTTATTGCCACGCATCATGGAAATGCTACCCCTGATAATTGACGATACATCAGTCTCCGGATCGTCAATATATATCATATAGCACATAGCAAACAACAAATTGACAATAAACGCCGCGATGATGCCTGCAAGGTAAAGCAATATCCACATAAGAAACTGTTTGCCCGAAGGAGCGTATTCGCCGGAACGCATCCCGCTTCTCATATACAGCTCCGAAGGAAGCAGCAGTATAAACTGGATCAAAATCATGATAAAGCTTATGATGATCACCTTATCGGGGTGATTTTTAAATACAAAGAAGAGATCTGAGAGAACAGGCTTGCGACCATCCGCGATACCGACAAGAATATACACATAGCCAGTCGTCATGATCGATGTGATCAGGCTGATAACGAGGCTTATGAGCCACGAAGTGATCTCGCTTGAAAACGATGCATATCCGGCCTTTACAATGTCCGGACCCTTGCCTATCGTCATGGCAGAAATGAGCAGTGACATTATACCGTATACGAGCACAAAAAGAAGGGCAAAGGAACCGGTGGCTATTCCGTAGTTGCCAAGTAACTGATCCTTTGCCTTCAACTTCAAATCAGATATCGATGTTCTGTTCATTAAAAAACTGCTCCTAAAACGTATTTATCAGACCGCAAGGTCTATGCTCTGCCCTCTGAGGCCAAGAGCGTCGTTTGCTTTCTTGTTCTGCGTGTACGGATTCTTCTCATTGCCGTACTTGATCATTGTATGTGTCGTTCCGCCCGAGACGTAGGTTCTGCCGCATTCCGGGCAGACAGCTGTATGTATCGACACGCTCGCATTGATGACTTTGCCGCCATCCTTCTCTGCCTTGGAATAGGCATTTGCAACATGTTCCTGCTCATGCGCGCGTACCCTTGACGCCGCAGCGGTGGGAGAAATATGCTGTGCGCTCTTAAATGACACGTTCTCGTCGGATCCGTCCTGATATTTTCTCTCTTTGCACGTTTGGCATTCCGCAGGCGAAGACTTGCGCCCCGGAGCTACTTTGGTGGACTCGCCGGGGTTCTTAATGACCTCAGCTTTACCTGAACCCTCAGTAGCACCTGAGGATCCTGCTGTGTATCCGCCATATATATACCCGGTCAAAGGTGAATTGCCATATCCGTTAATACCGATCATAGGCTCTCCTCGCCACCCTTAAACAGTTGCTCCATCTGCTCATATACATCATCGCCGTACAACTGTCTGAAAAGCTGCTCATCCTGCTCAAGTGAACGTATCATCTGCTGATCGAGATTATTCCGAAATTCAGGATTGGTCTTGTACATGACGATCGGAAATACGACCGAAAAAATCACAAGAACCAGCGAAACAACCATTCCCGTTATCGAAAGTATAAGTCCTGTCTTCGCACGCGGGCGAAGCTTCTCCTCAGCCCCTTTTGATAGCAGTGCAAGCACTATACCTATCGCTGAGAACACAAACGGACAACAGCACAGTATCGAAACCAGGGAGATGATTCCCAGAACCATCGATGCCGTTGCAAGCCTGTCGGCCGCCCGCTCTTTATTATTGAATTGTGGTTCCGTCTCATTAGTATACATAGTTATAGGTACTAATATTATACCATAAAATCACATGATGCAACATAAAAAAGACGGGAATACACTTCCCGTCTTTTACGTCTGTACCCGTCAGGGTTTTAACCTTTATATCAGTCTTCAAGTCCGAACATATCGTGGATAACGTTCATGGCTTTCTCGACTTCCTTCTCATCAATAAGAACCGTTACTCTGATCTCACTCGTTGAGATCATGCGGATATTGATATTTGCGTTGTACAGGCATTCGAACATCTTGCTCGCAACACCGGGGTTGCTCATCATGCCGGCACCTACGATAGATACCTTGGCAACCTGAGAATTCGTATTAACATCCTGCATATTAAGAGAATCCTTAACACCCTCTATAGCTGCAAGCGCATCGTTCTCCATATCCCTTGGGATTGTAAACGTAATATCCTTCGTATTATCACGTCCTATGGACTGAAGGATCATATCGACATTGATATTTGCCTTTGCAAGTGCATCGAACAGGCGGAACGCAACACCGGGTTTGTCTTCCAGTCCGACAACTGATATCCTCGTAACGTTTTTATCGGCAGCAACGCCGGAAACAAGCATTCTTTCCACTTTAACAACCTCCTTAACAACAGTACCCTCTGCCTCAGAAAGGCTCGAGCGCACAACAAGTCTGACACCGTATTTTTTCGCAAGCTCAACCGAACGGTTATGAAGCACTCCGGCTCCAAGCGTCGCAAGATCGAGCATTTCATCGTATGTGATCTCCTTAAGCTTTCTTGCCTTCGGAACTACTCTCGGATCTGCCGTGTATACGCCTTCAACATCGGTGTATATCTCGCACTTGTCCGCATGGAGCGCCGCAGCAAGTGCAACGGCTGTAGTATCTGAGCCTCCGCGGCCGAGCGTAGTATAGTCATCATACTTGTTAACGCCCTGGAAGCCCGTTATTATAACGATCTTCTTAAGATCGAGCTCATTACGGATTCTCTCCGTATCAATCCTCTTAAGCCTTGCATTTCCGTATACGCTTGTAGTGTGCATGGCAACCTGATATGCATTAAGCGAAACCGAGGGAACCCCTAAGGTATCCATCGCCATCGCCATCATGGCTACGCTTATCTGCTCACCCGTCGTCATGAGCATATCGAGCTCACGGCGCGGCGGATTGGGATTGATGTCCTTGGCCATGTCAATGAGGACATCCGTCTGCTTGCCCATGGCAGACAGTACAACAACCACATCATTACCTGCTTTGTAATCGGCAATACACCGCCTGGCCACATTCATGATGCGTTCCTTGTCGGCAACTGATGTGCCGCCGAACTTCTTAACAACCAGCATTTTTCTTCTCCTCAAACCTTATTCTTCCGAGAACGCCCGGAATATTACTTAGATGCTCATCAAACGACTTTTCCGTAAGGGGAGCCGTTATGAAACCAAATTCGCCCAAAGCCTCATCAAGCTCAATGTAGCTTACTTCTCCGAACTCCTTTTTGACGGTATCTTCCAGCTGCGCGCGCTTACCGGATACACGCACGAAAAAGCTCCTTGTCGCATTCTCTATGCCCGTAAGCGGCAGCTGTTCATCCGACCAGAACGTGTAAATGTGCTTGTCTATGTGCTTGGCCGCATCGACGATATCGGCTACAACCGCACATGCCGTCGGAAGCTTACCTGCGCCGCTTCCGTAAAACATCACATCCCCGATGTGACTGCCCTTTACGAAGATCGCATTGTACACTCCGCTCACCGAATACAGCGGGTGCGAAGCACTCACGATAAAAGGTGCCACCATCGCATAATTGCCGTCATCTTCGTTAGTAAAAGATGCAAGCAGCTTGATCGCACAGTTCATCTTCTTGGCGTAACTTATATCCGTAGCGGTAATCTTTGAGATACCTTCAGTATAAATATTACTGAAATCAACATTTCTGCCGGATGCGAGAGATGACAGAATCGCGATTTTTCTCGTGGCATCATATCCCTCGATGTCCGCTTCGGGATTTCTCTCAGCGTATCCGAGCTCCTGTGCCGTCGAAAGGGCCTTGTCAAAATCCCACCCTTCAACAGCCATCTGTGTGAGTATATAATTGGTCGTTCCGTTAAGAATACCCTTTATCTCAAGTATTCTGTCGGCCGTGAGTGACGAATTGATCGGACGGATAACGGGTATCGCGCCGCCGACACTCGCTTCAAACAGGAAATTGATGTTATTCTTTCTTGCAAGCGCGATCAGCTCCGGTCCGTGAGCGGCAACAAGCTCTTTGTTTGAAGTGCAGACGCTCTTCCCGGCCATAAGTGATTTTTTGACAAAAGTATATGCCGGCTCGATTCCGCCCATTACCTCAACGACAATCTTAACCTCGGGGTCATTTAATATCACGTCAAAATCGTGAACGAGAATCTTCTCGACCCTGTCACCGGGAAAATCACGAAGATCGAGAACGTATTTGATCCTGATCTCATCTCCCGACTTCCGGTCTATCGACTCACTGTTCTCGTCTATGACCTCAACAACTCCGGATCCGACCGTGCCGTATCCGAGCACTGCTATATTGACCATATTTGCACCACCTTTTATGGATTCTGATTGATCCATTTTAAATAAGCATTTATAAACGGATCAAGATATCCGTCTAGCACGGCATCCGCCTGTGCGACTTCCTGATTCGTTCTTGTATCCTTGACCATTGTGTATGGCTGGAGTACATACGATCTGATCTGGCTGCCCCATGCGATATCCTTGACTTCACCGCGGATATCGGAAAGCTTCTCTGCGTTCTCCTCTTTCTTGAGCATATACAGCTTGGCTTTGAGCATCTGCATTGCCTTGTCCTTGTTCTGGAACTGGCTTCTCTCATTCTGGCACTGAACGACGATCCCTGTCGGAATATGCGTGATACGTATAGCCGAGCTTGTCTTGTTGATATGCTGGCCGCCTGCGCCCGAAGAACGGTATGTATCGATCCTCAGGTCGTCCTCGTTGACCTCAACGTCAAGATCTTCTTCTATATCAGGCATAACATCAAGCGACACAAAGCTCGTCTGGCGCTTGCCCTGAGCATTGAAAGGAGAGATGCGTACAAGCCTGTGTACACCTTTTTCTCCTTTAAGGTACCCGTATGCATTCGTTCCGTTGATCTGGAACGTTACCGACTTGATGCCGGCCTCATCTCCGTCGAGCATATCAAGCACGTCAACAGAGAATCCCTTCTTCTCGGCCCATCTGCTGTACATTCTGAACAGCATTCCGGCCCAGTCACAGCTCTCCGTACCGCCTGCACCTGCGTTAAGACGCAAAATCGCGTTGTTCGCATCGTATTCACCGGACAATAGAGTGCTTATACGAAGACTCTCGAGCTTCTCGGAAAACTCTGCGAATTCCGCCTGGATATCGGGGATCAGAGCCTCGTCATTCTCCTCGTATGCCATGGAGATGAGTTCACCTATGTCCGAATGCTGCGTCTTGAGGTCGCTTATCGCATTTACGGTGTCCTCAAGATCCTTAAGCTCCTTCGTCATCTTCTGGGCTCTCTCGTTATCATCCCAGAAATCGGGAACTTCCATCTCGCGGCGAAGCTCCTCGATGCGCTGCTCCTTGTCACTTATACCAAGGCTGCCCTCAAGCTCCGCAAGAGGTGCCGCAAGGTTGCCTAATTCAATTTTGATCTGATCAAGTTCTACCATAATAATAAATAAATATCACACCGGGAAAATCCACTCCGCTCAAGCGGCGCTCAGCCTGTCACGACTAGCGTCGTGACATTCCGCAGCACTGCTTATACTTCTTGCCTGAACCGCACGGACACGGATCGTTCGGATACACCTTGTCGGATTCGCGTTTTACGCTCTTCTTCGGACCCGAATCGTCCTTATTGGTACCGGTGATCTTGGCAACTTCTTCACGCTCAACCTTCTGCTCGACACGAATATGGAACAGTACTCTTACCGTCTCCTCGCTTATCGCGTCTGTCATTGCGTTGAACATGTCGTAACCCATCATCTTATATTCAACAAGCGGATCTCTCTGACCGTATGCCTGCAGGCCGATACCCTGACGCAGTTGATCCATATCGTCGATATGATCCATCCACTTTCTGTCGATGACTTTAAGCAGGATTACTCGCTCGATTTCACGAATCTGTTCAGGTGTCGGGAATTCCGCTTCTTTTGCTTCGTATATCTTAACAACTTCTTCCTTGAGCTTGTGGATAAGCTGCTCTTTCTTAAGATCTCTTACATCAGGAGTCTTGAGCTCTTCAACGGGAACAGTGGCGCGAAGATGCTGGTTGAGCTCGGGAAGATCCCAGTCTTCCGGATTTGCTACGTCTCCGATACACATCTCAACCGTATTCTCAACAAACTCGGTAGCCATCTTGAATATGACATCACGCATGCTCTCACCGTCAAGAACGCGGCGGCGCTCTGCGTAAATGATCTCTCTTTGCTCATTCATAACCTGGTCGTATTCGAGAAGGTTCTTTCTGACACCGAAGTTGTTACCCTCGATTCTCTTCTGGGCTTTCTCTATCGCACTTGTGAGCATCTTGTGCTCGATCTGCTCATTCTCGGGAACGCCGAGTGCATTGAATATGCTCATGAGTCTGTCCGATCCGAACAGTCTCATAAGATCATCCTCAAGAGATATGAAGAATCTTGATTCACCGGGGTCTCCCTGACGTCCGGAACGGCCTCGCAGCTGATTATCAATACGTCTTGATTCATGACGCTCGGTACCTATGATTTTCAGTCCGCCCGCTGCCCTTGACTCCTCGTCAAGCTTGATATCGGTACCACGACCGGCCATGTTGGTTGCAATCGTAACCGCACCGTGTACACCGGCTTCCGCAACGATGGCAGCTTCCAGTTCATGGAACTTCGCATTCAGGACCTTATGCTCAATACCGCGCTTTGTCAGAAGCTTCGACAACTCCTCGGAAGCTTCGATGGTGATCGTGCCGACAAGTATCGGCTGTCCGGTCTTGTGGGCTTCTTCTATCTCATTGCAGATCGCAAACAATTTTTCCTTACGTGTCTTGTAAACGGCGTCCTGCAGATCCACTCTGGCAACAGGTTTGTTCGTCGGTATCTCTATAACGTCCATTCCGTAAATATCACGGAATTCCTTCTCCTCTGTAAGGGCGGTACCTGTCATACCGCATTTCTTCTCGAACTTATTAAAGAAGTTCTGGAACGTGATCGTTGCAAGAGTTTTGCTCTCTCTCTTAACCTTTACATGCTCTTTTGCCTCAATCGCCTGATGCAGGCCGTCCGAATAGCGGCGTCCGGGCATGATACGTCCGGTGAACTCATCTACAATAAGAACTTCGTCATCCTTAACAACATAATCCTGATCACGGAACATGAGGTTGTGGGCGCGAAGTGCAAGTATTACGTTATTTTGTATCTCAACGTTCTCGGAATCCGCAAGGTTTTCAATCTGGAAGAACTTCTCGACCTTGGCAACACCTTGAGCCGTAAGAGTTACGAACTTATCCTTCTCGTTGACGATAAAATCACCCGTCTCTTCGCGTTCGATTCCCATGATAGCGTCCATTTTGGACAGATCTTCCATGTCCTCACCACGCTTCAACTGGCGTGCGAGCACATCACATACTTCGTAGAGCTTGGTGGATTTGCCGCTTTGTCCGGATATGATAAGGGGCGTTCTTGCTTCATCGATGAGAACCGAGTCAACCTCGTCGATGATGGCATACGCAAGTTCACGAAGAACAAGCTGTTCTTTGTATATGACCATATTGTCACGAAGATAGTCGAAACCGAGCTCATTGTTCGTAACATATGTAATATCACAGTTATACGCATTGCGGCGCTCCTCGGGCTTCATGGAATTGAGGACAACACCTACGGTAAGTCCAAGGAACTCATGTACCTGACCCATCCACTCCGCATCACGGTTTGCAAGGTAATCATTAACGGTTACGACATGCACTCCGCGACCCGTAAGGGCATTAAGATATGCAGGAAGCGTAGCAACAAGCGTCTTACCTTCACCTGTCTTCATCTCGGCGATACGGCCCTGATGAAGGATGATTCCACCGATAAGCTGAACAGGATAATGCTCCATGTTAAGCACACGTCTGGCTGCTTCACGAACTGTCGCATAAGCTTCGGGAAGAAGTGAATCAAGGCTCTCTCCGTTAGCGTACCTCTTCTTATAATCAATAGTAAGGGCACGAAGCTGTGAATCCGACAGCTCCATCATCTTCGGACGCAGAGATTCTATCTTCTCAACAAGCGGCAACACAAGCTTAACTTCACGTTCGCTATGGGTACCGAATATCTTTTCAATAATGTTCATTTCATATCTCCGAATTAGTAAAATTGGGCAGAGCGCACCAAATCATATTTTAGCAGAAGCGCCTGCCTTAATCAACATGAAATCTTCCGTTATAATACTACTTTCTTCTTGCGAACCAAAGAGGTGAGTTGTTATAATCGAAATGAATATTGAATCAACACCATGTGACCATTACAGGGGGGGATCATGAATTTCGAATTATGGCTCTTTACGATAAAAAGACTCGCGCAGACGATGGATGCTGCAAAGCTTATATATGATGGGCTCTCGCCGGAGCAGCAGAGAGAACTTCAGCGTGAATATGATGCATATATGGGCGTATCGGGTGGATCCGAATCCGGTTCCGGATCATCGCCGGCCGGTAAGATCGTGCAGACAGCCGGAAGAGACGAGCTTGGTGATTTTGCCCCCGAGTTCGCACATTTCAACGATGATATACTGTTTGGGGAAAATTGGAACAACGGCGATATCGACCTTAAGACGAGATCCATAATCACTGTTGTGGTTCTTATCGCTCAGGGCATCACCGACGAGACTCTTGAATATCATATTATGAACGCCAAGAAAAACGGTGTCTCACAAAAAGAAATGGCGGCATCGATCACTCATGCCGCATTCTATGCAGGTTGGCCCAAGGCGTGGGCCGCTCTTCGCCTTGCCAAGGCGATCTATATGATCAAATCATAATACATCCATCTTCTTCGTGCACGTTACCGCGAGCGCTCCCGGACCGATATGACACGCAACGCTGAGTGACAGCGGATTCATGACGATCTCGTTATTGGGATACGCCTGCTGCACTTCTTCTTTCCATACGAGCGCTTCTTCGATGTTACCCGAATACGCCACCGCTATCCACAAATCCTGTACGCGATCTTCCATCCAGAAGCGATCTCTTATATCTTTCTCGATTGCAGCCAGCATTATCTCTTTGGCACGTCTGTAGCTCTTTGCCTTTGCATATGCATCAAGCTTCTCACCCTGTATCTGAAGAACGGGCTTAATCTTGAGAACGGTTCCGACAGCAGCAGCCGCGGGAGTGATCCGTCCGCCCTTTTTAAGGTATTTGAGAGTATCGACTGTTATATAAATGGTTGAGTCAAACTTTGTCTTCTCAAGGTATTCCTTGATCTTAGCTCCGTCCCAGCCTGCATCCGCAAGTGATTTTGCATCAAGTACGGACTGGCGCTGCGTCACGGATATCCTCTGGTTATTAACAACAAACACCTTGTCGCTGTATTCGTCTTCCGCCAGAATACCTGTTGCGGCGCATGATCCGGACAGACCGCTGGACATAGGGATAAAAACTACCTCGTCGTATTGTTTGAGAAGCTCATCCCACATATCCTTAACATCCCCTAGGGACGGCATGGACGTCGAGATTATTGCATCCTCGTCGGTAAGAGCTTCGTAGAATTCGCTCTGCGACAGTGAAATATCCTCAAAATACAGCTGCTCGTTGATATAAAACGGCATGGGTATAACGTAAATACCGTATTCTTTTCCTTCAGCCTGGGTGATCCCACTGTTGGAATCGGTCATTATTGCAATCTTTTTCATATTATTCCCTCTCGGATGACAGTTTTGACAGCTTGATGATCTGAAACAGATGTTAAAATCATAACGCTAAACTATTTCCATGACAACCAAAATCCGTTGCCCCGCGAAAAAAAATCATGTATACTCACTTTTAGAATACTAGGAGATTTTGGAGGTTTGTAAATGGAGAAGGAAGTAGGTTGTTTTAAGGTTTGGACCGGCGATGATGACCGCAGGATCGTATATTCAAAAGGCACGGGTATCGCTCATGCCCATGAGATCGAATGGCTGTATGAGACAATAATGGAGTTGTCCAAAGACTGGCACGATGACAAGGGCTTTGCATACATGGCTTTCATCGAAGAGCTTGAACAGGTCAGCCCCAAGGGAAGCATCCAGTATGTTGAGCTTCACCGCAATCTCGAAGCATGCGGCTGCAAATACATCGCATACATCGAGGGCAATTCGTACGAGGTTTCGGTTCAGTCTTACAAGCATAAACAAATGAGCAACACTCCCGGAACGCAGAACCGCTATTTCCCTACACAGTTCGAGGGGCTAAAATGGTTCGAGGAGATGGGATTCTAATTCACCCGAAAAGGACAGAAAAATGAGTATCAAGAAAAAATACAGCAAGCCTTTTGGCGACCTGAACAGCCTGAAGACGACCTTTTTTGACAATAATGACGGTATGCTCGATATGGCCGACCACATGGCAGATGTTCTGCTGATGCAGCCGAAGCGCACAACGTGCAAGATATGTGGGGCAAAGCTTGGTAACCCGCTTTATGTAAGCCACCGTATCGGATACATCGAGTGTTCCGAGTGCGGACATCTTAACAGCGAATGCGAAGATACCGATGATTTTGCAAGTGCCGTATACATTGAGGACGATTATTCAAAAAACTACAGCGCTTCCGATAAAGAGAGTTATATCCGCAGAAGGGATATGATATACATTCCTAAAGCGGAATATCTTCGTGACTGCTTGAAACATGACGGGATCGAGGCCAAAGATGTTGAGATACTCGATATCGGTGCGGGATGCGGATATTTTGTATCAGCCGCAAGGGAATGCGGAATGCACGCTGTGGGTATTGATGTATCAAGCAGCGAAGTATCATACGGCAACGCAATGAATCCGGAAAAGTGGCTCGAATGCGTGGGGCTCACGGATTCGATAGATCATATCAGGAAATCATCCGCTAACGTCATCTCAGCAATAGGCGTCCTTGAGCATCTCGTTCACCTTGACGAGAATCTTGAAGCGATCAAGGATAACACAAACATTAAGTACGTATACGCATCCGTTCCGATGTTCTCGTTCTCGAGCTGCTTTGAGGTCGCATTTGCAAACGGATACAACCGTCATACGGGCGGAACACATACACATCTGTTCACTGACGAATCCATAAAGCGCATGGCTGATAAGATCGGCTTTGAAATAGCTTATGAATGGCGGTTCGGTTCTGACATCAACGATCTGTACAGATTCCTTATGGTATCAATGCAGAAAAATAACAACGAAGACTTCTCAAGATATTTTTCCGAGAAGTTCGTCCCTCTTATGGATGAGCTCCAGCAGGTTCTTGATAAGAGTGAATTTTCATCGGAACTGCACTTTATATTAAAGAGAGTAAAATAAGAGTCTATGTAGCACATTGGGGGGGTGCGCCTCCTTGACACACCCCCCTCCGAATGTGCTATAAATATAGAGATTTAGTGAGTTTGCGGCATGTCATGAATTTCCCCAAATATCGTTCATGACGTGTCATTTTTTGGGAGAAAGAGGTGTAAAGAAATGTTCGAAAAAAGAAGCAAATGGATCACCGGAATTCTTGTTACTCTTATGATGGTGGTTGTCGCTGCAGTGCCTGTAATGGCAAAAGAGTACAAGGTTGATCTTAGTGCCAAGGAAGGTGAGGAAAACAGCGTTGAGTCATTACCGGAAACATTGCAGGAAGGTGATGTACTTACGCTTACGAGCGATAAATGGAATGAGTATCCCGCAAAGATCTGGTGCCAGTATGAGGGCGCTGAAGGTCTGAGCTGGTATAAATACAGAGAGAACAGCAATGAAGAAAAATCCGTCTCATGTGTTGTAGAGCGCGTAAATGATGTTTCGGAGTGGAAGGTGCGTGCAAGCCAGAAATACATCCATAAGGAAGCCAATGAAGCCGGAGTCTTCATTTGTCTTAGAGCAGATAAGAATACAAAGTACAATATCGAATGGGACAACGAATGTAAGAAGGGTACGGTCGGAGAAGATTACGACACCGCTTTCTGGGTGTTCAGTGATCTGTCCAAACATCCCGGATACAAATCAGTACGCGCTGAGATTGAAGAGACTGATAATTTAGACCTCCCCAAGGGAGTAAAGGTACGTACAGGTGCCGACCCTCGTAACGGCGGAAGGATGGGCATTAATTTCAAAGGAACTCCCACCGAGTCAGGCACATTCCATCCCGTTATATACGGAACAGTCGTATATGCAAATGATGAAGGCGATTTTATGGATTTTAATTTCAAATGGTCTTTCAAGATCCAGATCGACAAAAAGGACAGCGGAGACGATGACGACGATGACGACGATGACGACGATGACGATGATGACGATCATGAAGAGCCTGCTCCTTCGGAAAACACCAGTAACAGCGGAAGCTCAGCACCGTCCTCACCGGCGGCTACAACAGGTTCTGCCGCTTCTGCAGCAACAGGAACACCTGCTCAGCAGTCTGCAGCACAGCTGACGGCAGCACAGACGGCGATCGCGTCCGTTCCGGCGCTTCTTGCAACAAACGGTGCCGCATACTCCCAGACAGGTATGCCTCTTGATATGACTAAGGTTTCTACTCTTGATGCTTCAACGGCTACAATGCTTGCCGCAAACAACAAGATCCCTTACAACGTAACGATCTCATTCAACGGAGCTCCCTTCACGGTTAAGATTCCTGCAGGATTTGACTATAAAGGATTTGTTAAGGCTGACGGATCGGTAAATATTCACGAGGTACTCTGGTCAATACTTTCAAAACAGTTTCAGACCCAGAACCAGAGAAGATAATTGAACAAATGACCGTTTGATGACGGATATTCAAAAGGGACTGTGCATTGCACAGTCCCTTTTACTGTCTATAAAACTAAATCAAATCTTTTAGAATCAGAAGTTTAGTAAGGCATTGCCGCCTCTTCCTTATTCATGACACGAAGACCTCCCTGGGCAAGAGCAAGAAGCTCATCCTCACCGGGATATACGGTAAACGGAGCGATCCATTCACATCTCTCCTTAAGTCCCGCTACAACCTTCTTATCGTATGCGATACCGCCCGTAACGATGATCTGATCTACCTTTCCGTTCAGAACACATGCCATGGAACCTATATCCTTGGACATCTGGAGTATAAATGCCTCCCTGTACTCGTTGGCCTTGGCATCTCCGCTTTCGATCATCTTATCAACATCACGCATATCGTTCGTTCCGAGATAAGCGTTGAATCCGCCCTCTCCAACGAGCATCTTATATACTTCCTTCTCCGTGTATTTGCCGGAAAAGCACATCTTAACAAGTGCTCCGGGAGGTACGGCACCAGCACGCTCAGGTGAGAATGCGCCGTCACCGTCAAGCGCATTGAATATATCGATGACTTTGCCGTTCTTGTGAGGTCCTACCGAGCATCCGCCACCCATATGTACAACGATAAGGTTAAGATCCTCGTACTTCTTACCGGCTTCCTTGGCATATCTCTTTGCAACGGCCTTCTGGTTAAGTGCATGGAACTTGCTCACTCTCGGAAGGGCAGGACATCCCGAATGCCTTGCAATATCCATCATCTCATCAACTACAACAGGGTCAACGATGTATGAAGGAATCGACAGTGAATCACCTATCTCTCTTGCAAGTATTCCACCGAGATTTGAAGCATGCTGTCCCTGGACACCAACCTTAAGATCCTCAAGAAGCGCATCGGTTACTTCATATGTTCCGCCGGGAATAGGCTTTAACATCCCACCGCGGCCTACAACGAAATCAAGCGAATTGATATCGAAGTTCTTCTCTTTCAGGAAGTTCAGTATAATATTCTTACGGAAGTCCTTCTGGGCGAAGATCGACTCATAAGAGTTGATCTCTTCTGTAGTATGTCTTAATGTCTCGTCAAACAGAAGGTTCTCATCTTCGAAAATACCGATCTTGGTCGATGTGGAACCCGGATTTATGATTAAACTCTTTAATCCCATAATTTCTTCTCCTTTACTTAGTGTTCGTTAACTTAAGGCCGAAATAGAATAATCATTTATTTCTTCAGTTCGTGTGCTACGATAGCCGCAAGTGCGATCGAGTTAACCTTCGTCTCGAACGTATCGGCACGGCTCGTAAGAACGACGGGAGCCTTCGTACCCGTGAGGATACATCCGTTCTTCATGTTCTCAACTACTTGTGTCATACACTTGTAAACGAGGTTTCCTGCGTGAAGGTCGGGGAAGATAAGGATATCCGCATCTCCTGCGACTTTTCTGTCCATAGCACCCTTTTCCTCGGCTGCTGCCGGGAACAATGCGATATCAAGTGAGAGAGGACCTTCAACGATACAGTCCTTGATCTCTCCGTTGTCCTGCATCTTGGAAAGCTCATCCGCTTCAACCGTGATCGGCATCTTGGGGTTGACTGTCTCCGTGCAGCATACAACTGCTGCCTTGGGATTTTCAACGCCACATGCCTTTGCAACATTTGCAGTATATTCGATAATGCACTTCTTCTCCTCAAGCGTCGGATAAGGCATAAAAGCAACGTCTGAAAGGAACAGCACTCTGTCAACCTTGGGAACTTCGATAACGCATACATGCGAAAGAGGTTTACCCGTGCGAAGTCCGACTTCCTTGTTGAGTACGCTCTTTAAGAATGTTCCGGTAGGAAGAAGACCTTTCATGTAGATGTCTGCCTTTCCTTCTGATACGATCGAAACAGCCTTTGTTGCAGCCTCAGCCTCGTCCTCCACATTGATGATCTCATACTCATCCATGTTCATGCCAAGTTCCGCTCCGATAGAACGGATCTCCGCTTCATTACCTACGAGGATCGCATCGGCAATATCCCTTTCCTTTGCAGCTTTTACAGCTTCAAGAACAGCCTTGTCCTGTGCTACCGCGATCGCAACCTTCTTCTTGCTTATGTTCTTGATCCTGGCAAGCAGGTCATCAAAATTCTTAACCATTTTACATCTCCTGATTATTAAAACATATATTCGGGGAAACGCCTTCCAGCGCTCCCCCGTTTAATTGACTATATAACGAGCACCGGATTACTTGGCAGCTATTGCAGCCTTAACCTCTTCCGTGAGCTTGGGAACGATCTTGTTAAGGTCTCCCACGATACCAAAGTCAGCAACATCAAATATGGGAGCATCCTCGTCCTTATTGATGGCGATGATGATATCTGACTCTTCCATACCGGCAACGTGCTGGATGGCACCTGAGATACCGATTGCGAAGTATACGTTCGGACGAACTGTCTTACCTGTCTGACCAACCTGCATTTCCTTGGGCTTCCAACCTGAATCAACAACTGCACGTGAGCATGAAACCTGTCCTCCGATAGCAGCTGCAAGCTCTTCAAGGATCTTGAAGTTCTCGGGAGAACCTACGCCACGTCCGCCTGATACGAGGATCTTGGCATCCATGATGTCCTTGATGTCGGAAACAGCCTTGACAACTTCCTTGATCTCAACATAACGGTCATTCTTCGTAAATCCGGGATTGAACTCGATAACCTCAGCCTTGGCACCTTTCTTTGGCTCGATCTTCTGCATAACACCGGGACGTACTGTAGCCATCTGAGGACGGTTGTAAGGGCAGGCGATCGTAGCGATCGTGTTCCCGCCGAATGCGGGACGTGTCATAAGGAGCTGGTTGTGAAGCTGCTCATCTTCCTTGCCCGGAATAGGCTGAAGCGGGAAATCACCTATATCAAGTACTGTACAGTCAGCCGTAAGACCTGTTGCAACTCTGGCTGATACTGTAGGACCAAGGTCACGACCGATTGCAGTAGCACCTACGAGCATGATCTCCGGCTTGTACTCATTGATAACTGATGCAAGTGCATGTGCGTAGGGCTCTGTTCTGTAATCCTTAAGCTCGGGATCGTCAACAACGATAACCTTATCAGCACCATACTCTGCAAGCTTGTCCGCAAGGTTCTTAACACCCGAACCGATAAGAACTGCGGTAACATCTGTCTTAAGAGGCTCAGCAAGTTCTCTTGCTTTTCCCAAAAGTTCGTAAGCGATGCCGCTCACTTCATTATCTACCTGCTGCGCGAATACGTATACGCCTTTGTACTGCGCGATTGTTTCTGGACTCATATTCATAATTATTCACCACTTTCCTTTATAGTAACATTAAATTACATGCTTCTCTTTTAACTTACCTACGATGTAGCTGACTGCATCTTCGGGTGAATCGGGCACGACCTTCTCACCTGCTCCCTTACGAACCTTGTCGGAAGCCTTTGCGATCTTTGTAGGTGAACCGTTAAGACCAAGGTTACCATCCTCTACATCCTTAAGGTCTGCTCTTCCCCATGTGGTGATCTCGGCCTTGCATGCATCGAAGATTCCGCCGGGAGTCATATATCTGGGATCGTTAAGCTCGGAAAGTGCTGTGATAAGACAAGGCATCTTAGCTTCCACCATGTGATATCTGTCATCATACTGACGCTTAACAGTTACTTTGTCGCCGTTAACTTTGATCTCCTGAGCATATGAGATTACGGGGATACCGAGATGCTCAGCGATCTGAGGACCAACCTGAGCCGTATCACCGTCGATAGCCTGACGACCTGTGATAATGAGGTCATAATCAAGGTTTCTGAGCGCTCCTGCAAGAGTTGTTGATGTTGCCCATGTGTCGGCACCACCGAGTACTCTGTCTGTTACGAGAACTGCTTTATCAGCACCCATTGCAAGTGCTTCGCGAAGAACATCCGAAGCTTTGGGAAGACCCATTGTAAGAACCGTTACTTCAGCATTGTACTGATCTTTTAATCTAAGGGCTGCTTCAAGTCCTGCCTTATCATCAGGGTTCATGATTGCAAGCATAGCGCCTCTGTCAAGTGTTCCGTCGGGATTAAACTTAACTCCGCCCTTTGTATCCGGAACCTGTTTGATACAAACTACAACTTTCATTTTTATTTTCCTTTCTACTGTATCTTTTCTTCGAATCCAAGCATTTACTTAAGCAGTGCTGCACTGATAACCATACGCTGAACTTCTGATGTTCCTTCGTAGATCTCCGTGATCTTGGCATCACGCATCATGCGCTCAACATCGTACTCTTTGATGTAACCATAGCCACCGTGAAGCTGTACGCACTTTGTCGTAACTTCCATAGCAACCTCTGCAGCGTAAAGCTTAGCCATTGCAGCTTCAACACCGTACGCGCTCTTACCGTCCTTCTGGAACTGATCCTTGGCACGTGCAGCCTTGTATACGAGAAGTCTTGCAGCCTCAACCTTTGTTGCCATATCAGCAAGCTGGAACTGTGTGTTCTGGAACTGTCCGATAGAACGTCCGAACTGCTTTCTCTCCTTAACGTACTGGATTGTCGTCTCAAGAGCGCCTGCTGCAAGTCCAAGTGCCTGAGCAGCGATACCGATACGTCCGCCGTCAAGCGTATGCATTGCGATATTGAAGCCCTTACCCTGCTTACCGAGAAGGTTGTCCTTCGGGATACGGCAGTCTGTGAATATAAGCTCATATGTGGATGATCCGCAGATACCCATCTTGTTTTCCTTGGTTCCGAATGTGAATCCGGGAGTTCCTTTTTCAACGATGAATGCTGAAATCTCTTTCATCATCTTGCCGCGCTTTTCAATCTTGCCTGTAACAGCGAAGATAACGTAAACGTCAGCTTCCTTACCGTTTGTGATGAAGCACTTGCTTCCGTTAAGTACCCACTCGTCTCCGTCAAGAACGGCCTTTGTCTGCTGTCCCTGAGCGTCTGTACCTGCACCGGGCTCTGTAAGACCGAATGCACCGAGCTTCTCACCCTTTGCAAGGGGAACAACGTATTTCTGCTTCTGCTCGTCGGTACCGAATGTCATGATAGGGTCAACACAAAGTGATGTGTGAGCCGATACAATAACGCCTGTAGTACCGCAAACCTTTGACATCTCCTCTACGCACATAGCGTATGTAAGAACGTCACATCCCTGTCCGCCAAGCTCCTTGGGAACGGGAATTCCAAGGAATCCGTACTTCGCAAGTTTGTCTACTGTCTCTCTCGGAAATCTATGCTCCTGGTCGATCTCCTGCGCGAGAGGCTTTACTTCTGTTTCGGCAAAATCCTTAAAAAGCTGTCTTGCCATTTCATGTTCTTTTGATAAAGAAAAATCCATGATATAAAATCCTCCATTTAAATATTATTACCTGACTATCAATTCAAAAAGCTGTCAAAAAGAACCGTCCCTTTTGACACTTTTTAGAAAGCGGGGGTCTTAGTACGATCTTCGTTGTAGACATAGAAGCCCTTGCCGCTCTTTACGCCGAGGTTTCCGCCGCGAACCATCTTTCTGATGAGCGGGCATGCCCTGTACTTGGAATCACCTGTCTCGTTGTAGAGAACATCCATGATTGCAAGGCAGATATCGAGTCCGATAAAATCACCGAGCTCAAGGGGTCCCATGGGATGATTAGCACCGAGCTTCATAGCAGCGTCGATACCTTCAACATCCGAAACACCTTCCATCTTGATGAATGCTGCTTCGTTGATCATCGGGATAAGGATACGGTTTACAACAAAGCCTGCTGCCTCGTTAACCTGAACTGCTGTCTTACCGATCTCTGCAGAGATCTTCTTGATCGTCTCAACAGTCTCGTCGGGTGTGTTAACACCTGCGATAACCTCAACAAGCTTCATGCGGTCTGCAGGATTGAAGAAATGCATACCGATCATGGGTCTTGAAAGACCGTTTCCGATCTCAGTGATCGAAAGAGATGATGTATTTGAAGCGAATACACATCCGGGCTTGCAAAGCTCGTCAAGCTCCTTGAATGTTGTCTTCTTAACTTCCATATTTTCAAATGCTGCTTCAACGATAAGATCGCAGTCCTTGCAGAGATTCTCCTTAAGGCCCGGTGTGATCCTGTTTATGATCGCATCTGCCTGCTCCCTTGTCATCTTCTCCTTGGAAACAAGCTTGTCATAGCCTTTGATGATCTTGTCCTTACCACCTTCTGCCCATTCCTGCTTGATATCGCACAGCATTACTTCATAACCGTCAACCTGTGCAAATGCCTTTGCGATGCCCTGACCCATTGTGCCGGCACCAATGATTCCAACCTTCATGATTTTTCCTCCGTTTCTTATTATTTGTTATAGGAGTGTCGCCCGTCTAAATCCTGCTTTGCAGGATGAGGGCTCCACGTGTAGACAGGTTCTTCCCACTTCGTGGGTCCCTCCTATCTACTTATTCTGAAAAGGTACTACCTTAAGCTTCTTCTCTTTATCCTTCTCGAGGAAGTTAGCCATTCCGGCTCTCTGATCCTCTGTCTCGAAGCAGTCACCGAAAAGCTTCTCTTCGATCACGATTGCCTTGTCCATATCAACCTGAAGGCCGTCGTTGATTGCCTTCTTGCAGTTACGAACTGCGATGGGAGCGTTCTTGGCGATACCTGATGCCATCTTAAGAGCTGCTGCCATAAGAGCATCCTTGGCGCTTACCGTGACTTCTCCGGCCTCGTTAACCTCTGCCTTAACTACCTGATTAACAAGACCGATCCTGTATGCTTCGTCAGCTTTGATATTTCTTGCCGTATAAATGAGCTGCTTAGCCATTCCGGGAGATACAAGACGTGCAAGTCTCTGTGTTCCGCCAAATCCGGGTGTAATGCCGAGTCCTACTTCAGGCTGACCGAATACAGCTGTCTCGGAACAGATTCTGATGTCACAGCTCATGGAGATCTCACATCCGCCGCCGAGTGCAAAGCCGTTTACAGCTGCAATAACGGGAATAGGGAATGTCTCGATCTTACGGAAAAGATCATTACCTTTCTTACCGAATGCCTCGCCCTCTGCCTTGGAAAGGCTGCTCATTTCACCTATGTCGGCACCTGCAACAAATGATTTTTCTCCTGCTCCCGTGAGGATCAGGCATCTGATCTCATTCTGGTCAACGCCGTCAAACGCTTCGTTAAGCTCTTCAAGAACCTGCGAATTGAGAGCGTTAAGTGCCTTCTCTCTGTTGATCGTGATGATACCTACACGATCCTGTACTTCGTAAGTAACAAACTCCATACCATAACTCCTTTCGTCATTTTCATTAAGTATTAAAACGCAAAAACATCAGCGTTTATTCATTGATAAACGCTGACGCCGTTTGCAATATTATCAATCCATTTCAACGATGGTTGCACATCCCATACCACCGCCGATACAAAGAGTTGCAAGACCCTTCTTGGCACCCTTCTTCTTCATCTCGTGAAGGAGTGTTACGAGGATACGTGCACCGGATGCTCCAACCGGGTGTCCTAATGCGATCGCACCGCCGTTGGGGTTGAGCTGCTTTTCAACATCGATGCCGAGATCTTTGCCGACTGCTACCGACTGAGCGGCAAATGCCTCGTTAGCCTCGATGATGTCGAAATCTTCGATCTTGTATCCTGTCTTGGCCATAACCTTACGTGTTGCTGCGACAGGTCCGATACCCATTATTGAAGGATCTACGCCTGCAAGTGCACCTGCAACGAATGTTGCCATGGGCTTAACGCCGAGCTCTTTGGCCTTTTCTTCCGACATAACCACTAAAGCTGCTGCGCCGTCGTTGACACCCGATGCATTACCTGCAGTAACAAATCCGTCGGGGTTGACCGTACGAAGCTTTGCAAGAGCTTCAATTGTTGAGTCGGGACGAGGGCCTTCATCAGTATCAACTACAACGGTCTCTTTCTTCTTCTTGACTTCAACGGGAACTATCTCATCCTTGAAAGCACCTGCCTCGATAGCTGCGCATGCTTTCTTCTGGCTGTTAAGTGCGAACTCGTCAAGCTCTTCTCTTGTAAGATGCCACTGCTCTGCGATATTGTCTGCAGTCTTGATCATATGATAATCATTGAATGCGTCCCAGAGTGCGTCCTTAACCATTGTATCCACGAGAACGCCGTTGTTCATTCTGTATCCGTAACGACCCTGCATAACAGCGTAGGGAGCCATTGACATGTTCTCCATACCGCCGGCAACAACTACATCGGCATCTCCTGCGATGATCATCTGTGCAGCCTGGTTCACACAGTTAAGACCTGATCCGCAGACAACGTTTGATGTAACAGCGGGTGTCTCAATAGGAAGACCTGCCTTGATCGATGACTGACGTGCAACGTTCTGACCCTGACCAGCCTGTATTACACAGCCCATGTATACGTGATCTACATCTTCGGGCTTGATACCTGCTCTTTTCACTGCTTCTTTGATAACAATAGCGCCAAGCTCAGCTACGGGTGTTGTTGAAAGGGCTCCTCCCATTTTACCGATGGCTGTTCTGCAAGCGCTTGCTATAACGACTTTTTTAGACATTTAATATACCTCCGAAAAAGATTGTTAAATATTTGACAATTCATGCAAGGTTTATTATATCAAAAATGGGGAGGGATTTCAATAATAAAAAATAATTATCGGAAATCAAACGGCGGATAGAATATCCCCGTCTCTGTTATGATGGCGGTGATCAGAGAATGATCCGTTACATCGAATGCGGGATTGTATACTTTGATGTCCGAAGGTGCCATGGGATTAGCATACCACATTGAAGTCACTTCTTCGGATTTCCTCATCTCGATCGGAATATCCGCACCGCTTCTTATTGACGCATCTATAGTTGACATCGGGCCGCACACATAGAACGGAATGCCGTAATGCTTCGCAACGATCGCAACAACGCTCGTGCCTATCTTGTTCGCTGTATCTCCGTTTGCGGCCACTCTGTCGCATCCAACGAGCACCGCATCTATCTTACCGGATGCCATGAGCGACGCAACCATATTGTCGCACTGGAGGGTCACATCCATACCGGCAGCGGCCAATTCATACGCTGTAAGCCTTGCGCCTTGAAGCAGCGGCCTTGTCTCATCACAGTAGATGTGAAAATCATACCCCCGCTCATGTCCCAAATACATTGCGGATGTTGCAGTCCCGTATTTAGATGTGGCAAGCTGTCCGGCGTTGCAGTGTGTAAGAAGTCCGAATCCGGGCTTAAGAAGTGTAAGCGCGTTCTCTCCTATCGCCCTGCAGGCATCTTCGTCCTCTTTACGTATAAGAAGGGCTTCATCCTTGAGAGCGCCTATTATCTCAGCAACAGAAGCAGTTCGATGTGATTTTACGACATCTTCCATTCGGTTTAATGCCCAGCTTAAGTTCACTGCGGTCGGTCTTGCAGAATCAAGGTAATCCTTATCCTTTTTGAACGCTTCATAGAAGCTGTCATAATCCGCGGAATCTATCTTGCAAGCTGCCAGATAAATCGCAAACGCGGCAAACACGCCTATAGCCGGGGCTCCGCGTACCTCAAGCAGATATATTGCCCTGTGGAATTCCTCCACAGAAGACAGACGAAGCATCCGTCTTTCGTTCGGAAGCTTCGTCTGGTCTATTATGACTATCTCTTTTGCAGCATCATCAAGTGCTACGGTTTCATAATCCATACTCTTAAACATTCCTAAATCAAGGACGCTCGGACATGCAAATCGCTTCGCGATAGTCCTCGCGGTGTAACCAGGTTCTTCCCACTCGTGGGCCCCTCCTACTTACATATCGGGCTCTATAAGACCGTATGTGTTGCCTTTTCTCTTATACACAACACTAACCTGTCCGTTCTCGGCATTGGTGAACACATAGAAGCTGTGACCGCACAGTTCCATCTGAACACACGCATCCTCAGGATACATGGGCTTGATGTCGATTCTCTTCGTACGAACGATCTTGATCTCATCATCATCCGAATACTCCTTGTCGAGGAAATCCTGACGGAAATTCTCGGACGCATGCTTGGCATCTATGATCTTGTTCTTGTACTTCTTGAGCTGACGCTCGATAATCTCCTCAACGAGATCAATCGAAACATACATATCATTGCTTACCTGCTCCGAGCGGATAACGCTGCCCTTAACAGGAATGGTAACTTCGATCTTCTGTCTGTCCTTTTCGACGCTGAGCGTAACATGTATCTGGGTGTTGGGAGTAAAATAACGCTCAAGCTTTCCAATCTTGTCCTCCACTGCCTGCCTTAAGCCCGGTGTCACATCAATATTCTTACCAACTATTACAAATTCCATGCAACTGTCTCCTTTCGTCAAAACATGGGCTGTTCTGATAATCAGATTATAACAAATTAACATCCCTTTAGCAAACAAAACAAGCACGTAAGATAGCGTAAATCAAATGTAGGAAACAATAAACAGAGTTGACCAAGATCCGGTTAAGATCTGAAATACCCATTTATTATATCCCAGAGCATCAAAAATGGAAACCTTCCGTACGCTTCGCTCCCGG
>Ga0256407_10002677_pt1 | contig 33383 bp, 30 predicted proteins | sample RumenRJG_04DNA_FD_193489 | JGI IMG/M metagenome (GOLD analysis project Ga0256407, IMG submission 193489) | Bovine rumen microbial communities from Lethbridge, Alberta, Canada - RJG_04 | ecosystem: Host-associated > Mammals > Digestive system > Stomach > Rumen | place: Canada: Alberta...
GCACTCACCACAGACAGCATCCAAGACTTGCTCAAGCCTCTCAGACAAAAGGCAGAGGAGACAGATGACAGACAGCTTCATATTGACTTCAAATTTGATTAACATATATTAAGAGACACTAGTGACAAATCCCTTTTATTCCCCTATTTTTTACACCATGATGCGGCTTTCGTACAATACCACTCTTCCAACTCCTTACTTGCAACTTTAATGTCATAGCCCGCATTTCTCACTTTCTTTACTGCGTCCACATCTCGTGCTGTTCCCTGTTTTATCTTTGAAGCCAAGCATTCCGCCCATGCATTCACCTCCAATGGAAGGAAATCCACATTTCCCGTCACGTTCACTTCACAAGGCACTCCCGTACTAGCCACTACAGAAAGACCGTTCGTCTGGGCCTCTATCAGCGAGACAGGCAGTCCTTCGTTAATCGACGGCATCAGTACCATATCCATTGCCTGCAAATAACTCGGGACATCGCTGACAAGACCTGTCATCACCACAGCCTTACCCAAACCTAATAATGTAATCCTTTCTTCAATAGCAGGTCTTAATTCGCCATCACCCACAAACAACAACTTTGCACGACAGCCTACATCCTTCATCGCAGCCAACACATCAAGGGCAAAAAGATGATTTTTCACAGGATGAAACCGTGACACCATTCCCAACACACATTCACCATCTGACAGTTGTAGCTTTTTACGTACTGTATTACGAATCACTTCATTAAAACCATATTTCTCCACATCAACAGCATTGGGAACAAAACGTGCCTTGTTCAGATACTCTTTGCCATACCAACAAAGCGTGGCTCCCTCACCACATGACATAAAATCTGTTGCAACTTGTTTCAGCCACACACCAAGGCCCCAACGCACAAAGCCCTCTAAACCATGTCCAGAACTGCTGCTATGTGCATGGCATACTCTCACTGGCACCCCACATCTTTGGGCAACCCATAAAGGAATTGCACTCTTACTTGAGGTATGAGAATGAACAATTTTATACTCAGGATGTTCCTTCAAGAAATGTTTCACCCCATTAATATATGGAAAAGGATTACTGAATCTCAATAAAGGCACCCGATACACACGCCCTCCCATCTCCTCTATTTCATCCTCATACTGACACTTATTTTGTTCTGTCAACAAAAAATCGAACTGCACACAATCACGGTCAATATTCCTGTAGTAGTTCATCAGCATCGCTTCTGCCCCACCACGATTCATCGAATGGAGTATATGAAGAACACGTATCATCTTTTACTTTTTATGAGAACCAATATCCACAATGCCACTCCAAAAGGTGCTGCAAGTAATGTCAAAGCCTTCAATGGGCTATTCTTTAGCCATTGAGCATCTCTACACAGAATACAAGATGACACATAATGAGCACACAATCTGAATTTATTCTTCCATGAATTGCCATGTGTCAAGGTCATTTGGTTGATTCGATATTTCGCATAGCTACGAGGAGATCGAACATACTGTTTCCAAATACCCTGACTCATGCTGTCTGTCCCGATCTGATATTCCACCCAACAAAAATTGTCATTAGATATTAATATCGGATATTTGTCTAACACTTGAATCAGCATATAAAATGGATTAAAGTCCCTTTCTCCCTCAAATCCGATTTGCGGAGCAACAGAACGCATCAAATCAGTTCTCATCACCTGCTTCACATCTCCAATATGCTCCACTTCCGTTTGATATGCTTCAGATTGTCCACTTGGGAAAAAGCCTCCGATAGGTTTGCTGTCCACCACATTGAAATCCAAACCCACTACTCCACAATACTCTTTATCCCGAGGTCTCTCTGCCCATCTCTTCACAATCTTCTCCACTGCATCATCAGGCATATAGTCATCGCTGTCAATGCACACACACAATTCGGTCTGAATCGTGGCATAAGCAACATTATAGCCTGTATAAAGTCCCCCATTAGGCTTATAGATGTACTCAATAAGGAATTTTTCTGTTTTCACCTTAAAGTGATTACCATCCTCGCCATCCAACTCGCGCCCCATCCAATCAAAGCGTTTTCCTGTACTTTCGACAATTTCGCCAAGACTCTCCACCCATTCGCGTGTGCCATCCGAGCTACCATCATCAATCACCAGCCACTCGAAATCATTCTTTTTCTGACGGCATAAAGATCCATACGTGCGAGGCAATGTATGCTTCCTGTTATATGTAGGAGTAAAAACCGTTAACGTCTTCATCTCATTAAATTTTTCCTGATAAATACATAAACATTGTAAATGCGGCATGGCCTATCAATATCCAGCCCGCCTTCTTATCTTGATCTTCCCATAAATGCAAGCGAACAACAGCATAAGCAATAATCAATGGGTACATAAACCAACTCAAGTAGGCAAAACGATTGGAGAAGGAGGCTTTCGCAACCATCACCCAGAAAGAATTAGTCAGCAAGTAAATGGTTGAAAGCACATTAAAAATCCGCATACTTTCCGCATCCGCCAATATGCCCGCACCGTATACACCACTTTCTTCCTCTTCATAACAAAGTCCGCCCATTTCCGCTCTCCTTTTCTCTATCTTTTTCTGTGCTTCCCAAATCAGCCATACAGGCATGGCGCTATACAGCAAGAAATCCCATCTGAAACCCGTATTGGAGAAGTTTCCATATTTCATATTGTCGCCAGACAGGTATGCTTCTGCTCGATCATCAAAACCTAAAGACATAAAAAAGTTGGATATGGGTCCACCAGCCACCAATGACACAGGGATACTGGCAAGCCAAAAGAACAATGCCAGCTTAGGCTTTTTGATGACAAACAAGGCAGCAAATAGGGCAGCAATAGGCAATAGTGTGCTCTTGTGTATGGCAAATGCTGCAAACAATAAGACGCCTCCCCATACGTAATTTTTATCTTTAATAATGAGCGCAAACGCAGCCAGACAGATTGAGCACGCCAAACCGTTGCGGATGCCATTCACGCCATAGACATAAAAGGAGAAGGCACTAAAGAAAAACAATACTGCGAATAAAGTATTTTCCCATAGAAACTTCTTAAAAGACAACAACATGAAGCCTATATAACCCGCCTCTATCAAAAAGAGAAACGTGTTAACGCTAAATCCCATAGACTTACACCATGTTCTATATAAAGCGAACAGCCACTCTTTACTGAAATCAATCTCTCCAAATTCGGACGAAATCACTCGATAAGTACGGGCGTATGTCATTGTATCTCCAAAAAGGACATGAGGAGGTCTCAATCCCAAGAATAGGATCCAGATTAAACATAAGACTATCGCCAAAGCAGGGCTTTTCTTTTGCAATAGATTCTCGCAAGTATCAGATGATACATACTTCAAACCAAGGATAAGGCAAAAGATTGAGATTCCCCAGAAATTAATAACAGAAAAAAAACGAGGGTCTAATGGTAAAGAAGTCATATACCTGTTACGCTATTCCAAATTTAAAGACAGAACCGACAGGTGTTACTCACACCACATGATTGATAGACATTCAGTCATGTTGCATCGGTTAGAAGCAATGAATTCCCAGCCTAACTTTCCATTTGTACAAAGAACTTGTTTGCATCATCCGTTGATGGATGAGCACAAACAATTGATCTACATCTCTATTCTGTATCACGTCGAATAGGACTTGATCCTTATACTCCATCGTTGACAGCAATTGAACTTTTTCGGCAAATCCATGCACTTGGAATTCTTCACGCAAGATATCCTTACGTTTCTCTATATGCTTCGCATCATACAATAGACTATTTCTCACATAAGTCTTCATATAGTTTACATACTCTATCAATTGCCACTTAATGGCCTTGTCGTAATGCAGCTCCTTTATTTGCTGCATTTTAGAGTCAAACAGCAATCTTGCATTCTTGAGCCAATTATCCAAATATTTTGGAGAAGCCCCCCATCTTTCCTTCCTATAATTATAAACTATTTTGTCTATCATATAATACCTCTGCACGTAGGGCATCAATTTCATATTAAACGCCAAATCTTCACCAAAACCCAACCCACTTGGTTGCAATTGTGCTTGATTAATTACAGAACGCCTATATAATGTCGCACACATGGATACAGGCAATATATTGATGCCAAAGAAAGACAAATAATAGTCTTCCATCATCTCCTCATGAGAAATCAGTTTATTCGCATTCTTTAAAGATTTCTGTCTCCAATCCCTAAGATACAAGAAAGCTACATGATAGACATTGCGTATCTGACCGACAACGACATCAGCCTCAAATTGTGACATCGGCTTCATCAGATTCTCCACAGCATCCTTTTCCAACCAGTCATCAGAATCCAAAAACATCACAAATTCCCCAGTCGCATGTTTCAATCCCTCAAATCGAGTTTTATCCACTCCCTCATTCTCCTTATTCACGACGATAATACGTGAATCTTTCTTTGCAAAAGACTGACACAACTGCAAGCTTTTATCTTTGGAGCCGTCATTGACTAATATGCACTCAATATCTGTATAAGTTTGACACAATACAGATGCAACACATCTTTGCAGATATTTTGCAGCATTGTAAACAGGTATTACTACAGAAATCATTTTCTATTTGCTTTTATAACCAATCAACAGGCGATGACACCTCATTTCTGTGTTACACACAAAAACTTCCCCATCCACCGATGAAATGGCCGTGTGAAATGTATCTTCCAGGCAGCCATCTTTCCATGTGGTGACTTACTGAACCAATGAATAGAAATTGTATTCTCCGTCTTGTTCATCCTCCCCGTAGCATCTTGAAATGGACACATATAATCACTTGGAAGAATCATTGCATCACACACATTTTGCTTTGTGCCATCTTGTCTCAATCCGAAAGGAAGCAATGCGCGTGTGTTTAATTGCGGACAGCCCTGCATTCTGTCGTATTGGTAGATACTGTCCACCACCAACCCGTCATACATCGCCAGCATTGCCTTTACAGAAGGATGATGAGCTTCCGCCGCAAAACCTAATCCCGTATTGAGGTACTCTGGCGTTTCCCACCCAAAGTATGCATGACATGACTGCAACAAGTCATCAGCACGTCTCACCACCTCCACATCGGTGTCGAAGTACAAACCGCCCTCTTTCTCAACCACATCAAGCCTCACATAATCACTCAGATATGCCCACAACCGATGCTCATAACAATACTTTGTGTATGGTACCGCATTCACATCATAATTCCCCTCATTCCATTCCCTGATTTCATAATCACGAAAGAACTTTTCCCAACTCTTCTTGCACTTCTGCGCCAATTTCGGCAGCGGCTTTCCTCCAAACCAACAATAATGTATAATTTTCGGTATCATATTTCTCCCACAGATTGCATATAAGTGAAGTTATAATCTCTCCAGCCAATGTGAGAAGAACACGTCACTAACGGTATATGTCGTACCATCTATGCGTACATCATCATTCAGCAATCCCTTTCCGACAAGTGCTTCAGCTAATCGCCGCGAAACAGAAGGAGTACCTATTTTATGATGCTTCAAGAAAGCAGAGGCTGTAATTTGCTTAACACTACCTTCTTTTGCCACCGCTATCAGATAATTCCATTGCTTATCTGTTAGCATCTGACGGTATTGAAGATAAACAGCCTCACCCTGTTTCATTAACTGCCCACATGCCGCCCTCACCACATCAAGTGTGACATTTTTATCGCCATTGGCGAAGATCGTATGACATAGTTGCTGAGTGTAATAAGTGTGACGCCTCGTCCAATCTAAAATAAACTGAATGGATTCATCGTCAATTGTGCGTCCATCCAAGTTGAAATGATGGCGTATAAAGTTTGCATAAGACGCCTCTGAAATCTTTTCTAAGGAAATAAACGTTGTACTAGAGTAAAATGGCTTTTTCTCGTTTGCAAAAATATCTGCCATCAAATGTTTCTTACTTCCACAGAATATAAAAGTAAGATTGTGAGTCTGTTGAATATAGGATCGCAACAACGCTTCCATATTTTTCTCTGGATAATCACGAATTTGCTGAAATTCATCGATGGCAATGATGACAGAAACCCCTTGTGCATCAAGAAAATCGAACAAGCCACGTAAGGTATATTCCTTTTCATGCATTGTCTGATAAGCAATCTGCAACTGTGGTTCACCTGTAATTGGGTCAAATGAAAGTTGTGGACGTAAAGACTTGATAAATGAAATCAACTTTTCCCCGATGGAAGTTTTTGGTTGAAAAGTTTTCATAGCCGCCTCAGCTAATAACTTAATGAAATCATCAATCGAGCGCGAAGCATAGATGTCCACATAAATAGTTTGTCGGTTCAGTCCCGTTTCATGAAGCTCATCAAACAGGCGAAGTATTAGCCCCGTCTTTCCCATACGCCGTTGAGAAATGAGTGTCATGTCTGTGTGATTGATGCATCCTTGAACCATAAGGCTCAATTCTTCTTCACGGTCACAGAACAATTCTTTAGATTCGTATGGTTTGATTACAAATGGATTCTTCATTATATAGTTCTTTGTGTTTAGGCGCACAAAGATACAGAACTTTTTGATTACACAAAATGTGTAACACAAATTGTGTAATCGAATGGGGGTAATTCTTCTCTTATCCTTTTCTTTGTTCGTTCTAAGACCAATGCAAGCATCTACCTAATCATCACATCTTGCTTATTCACCACCACACTTCCATCCAGTATCTCACCCCTCACGATACATCCAGCACCAATCACACAATTCTTACCGATATGCGTTCCCTTCAGGATGATAGAATCAGAAGCAATCCAGCTGTTATCTCCAATAGAAATGGCTCCTGTGGTCAATTTTCCACTCACGCCGCTCTCTGGAGAGTGCACATGATTATTATCAAAGATTTTCACACCTGGGCCAAACATGCAATGCTTGCCTATCGTCACACGCTCATGCGCACTAATCATACAGTAACGATTGAAATAGGTTCCTGCTCCTATCTCCAATACCCCATCACCATGTGCCTCGAAATCACAATAGGCAGCAAACTCACAATTTCTTTCCACCCGAATGACACCATGTTGAAACACTTTCAATGTGCACAAAGGACTGATACGCTGCAGCCAATGCACATCAAAGTGTCCCCAATGAGCCAATCTGTTCAAAGCGATTCTACACACATTATATATAATAAGAACGATTGTACGTATCATGCACCTGCTAACTGATAAATCTTCTTTATTTCATCTTCATTCCCATAGTCATGAGTCTGGAGATATTCCACCATCTTCGTCTGTTCCGCCTTATCACGGATGAAGGTTGCCATCTCTTGTGCACATGCATCCACATCCATTGGCACAATGATTCCATCCACACCATCCTGTATCTGAGAGGATGCCGTTGGATAATTCGTGACAATCACAGGTTTACAGAGTATCTGAGCCTCACGTACCGTAATAGACTTCCCCTCATAGCGACTCGGTTGCACATAAATGTCACAAGCCTTGATGTAAGGATAAGGATTCTCTTTCTTACCCAACAGCATCACTCTATCGCTCACACTTTCCCGCTTAGCATTCTCCAGTACCTCCTGCTCAATCTCCGCACTACCATATCCAATAATATACCATTTAATGTCAACACCTTCATCCACAATCTTCCTACAAATCAAGGGGATCTCCTCCATCTTCTTGGGGCTTGATAAACGGCCAATGGTCAACAATTTTACCGTTAATGGATTATCGCCCAGAGAAACAGTATCCTCTTCTGCACGCTGACGGATAAATGTTGAACTTAAGATATTCTCGATGGGTATAATCTTATCCTTCAACGTCGGGAAGGTCTCCACAAACTTCTCCCCCACCTCTTCGCTAATGCTGGCTATATAATCCAGCTTGCTCCATACAGGCAGTTCCCTCTTCACATCCACATGCACTGTCGAATAATCCGTATGAATCCACCCCAACTTCTTTTTCGCCCGCACTTTCTTAACGACATAGTTATGCGGCATCAGAAAAGAGATTGCCAAGTCATATTCTATTTGAGGCTGAATTTTAGGCATGCACCATTCTACACAATCTGCCACACGTGAGAAAATACGTATATCAGATTTACCCTCTGGCACAGGGCTCTTGTCCACAGTTTTCTTTGCCAACCAACGGCCCATGGCCACGCCTAACTGTCCCGACTTCACACACTCATTAAAAGGACGTTCTATCATTTTATAGGCTACCACTTCTGGAAGGAGATTTACCTTGTCCGTTGGGATATACTTCATCAACTCCCCACGATGATCATAGATAAACACATCCACATCCGCCCTATTAGGATCTACGCTCTGTAGAAGTCCAAGCAAAGCACTTTCTGCCCCACCCAACTCCATATAGTGCATCAGTATCAGTATTCGAGGTTTCATGTTCTTTTAATCCTAACCTTAACTAAATAATTCGCGCAATCTGCGTAATCTACCGCATAGTGGTGATGTTTTCAACTTCCAAAATCTTCTTAATTATTTAACTAATCATTCTCGTATTTAGGCAACAGCTCCCCTGTGGGGAAATTACGGGAATTGCGGGAATTATAAAAACGTTCATATTCCAACGAAGTGTTACCGAAATTGATGAGAAGGGCTATGGGATAGCCGGACACCTTACCGTAGTTGATAGCTTGTGCACGATGCATGTCCTCAAGTTCCTGCACCGCCTTCAACTCCACAATTACTTTAACATGGCATACAAAGTCAGGAACAAATTCAGACTGCAGTGCTTCTCCTTTATATACAACACGCATCCTTACCTCGCGTTCATACGGGATGTGCTGTATTTGAAACTCCTTCTCCAACGCATCCTGATATACTCTCTCCGTAAAACCGCAACCTAACTGGTTGTGTACCTCCATCGCCGCACCAATCACAGCATACGTTTCATTCTCTCTCGTCCGCATACAGTCAAAATAAAAATTCGCGTAATTCCCGTAATCTACTGCGAAGCGGTGATGTTTTTATTAATAATTGGCATCGTACTTATTAATAACTTGCACGCTGTTTATTAATAAATGGGATTAAGTTCTGACAGAAGCTCACATTCAAATGAACATATGTTCGTGTTATCTTGAATCTACCGTCTTGCATTTTCATCTCCTCAAAAATCCGTGAGTTAACTCGATTCATCGATTGAGTTAACTCATTGGATGATTTGAGTTAACTCACGTCATTTTTTGAATATCTTCAAAGACTTCATCTCAAGAATAATTTTAATAGCCTATAATTGCTCTGACGTATTTGATTTTCGATATGCCCCCAATATTCAAATCACAGAACTCCTCAACTTTCAATCAACTCATAAAAATTCTCTATCTCTTCTACATTTCCTTTTTTTTCCATTGTTAAATAATTTTGAATTTCTTGATAGAGCTCTTTATCGTTCATTAAACGCTCTATGGCATCAGCTATATCATATGGTTCAAATGATGTAATTAAACCATTTTTCCCATCAATCATCTGCATGGCACATGCCTGGAAATTTGTACAAACAACTGGACGATTAAGAATACGCGCCTCCGCAATAGTCAGTCCGAAACCTTCATGGCGCGAGGTCTGCACATAGACATCGCATTGACGCATATAGCTATAGGGATTGGCCGTGAAACCCAGAAGAATAAAATGCTCTTGCAACTGATTCTCTGCGATGAATCGTTCCATCTCTCCTCTATAAGGTCCATCACCAATCGCATACCAACGGAATTGCACTCCCCGATTACGCAATATCTTTGCGGCTTCCAATGCCAAATCACACCCTTTCTGTGGCTTGTTGAGGCGCCCCGCAGTCATTATAACAGGAACATCCTTCTTGATGGGCTTGTCTGATGGCAATTCTGACATCCGTTGAATCATTGACGCATCGTACAGATCCAAAATGACAGACATTTTATCCACAAACTCAGGATAGACTTCGGTAAAATGATTATACGCATCCTCCGATACAATAGCTATGCCATCTGCTTCCGTGTAAAATTTGTGTTGATATTGTTTATTGAGCCCTTCCAAATGGAAGATACAGTTGACCCAGACATACTTTTTAGCTGCCTCCACTTTATCCATCACATAAAAGGTGGGGACATTCTGACCATATCCGATGGCGACATCGTATTGTTGATGAGCCATATTAATGCACTTCCCTATAGTTTCCCAATACATTCTTGCCCTGTCAGAATGATTCAAGTCAGTCTTTCGTGCCATGAATGAATATTTCAATCTCGCCCAAAACATTCGGGGGTGTGAAACCTGCTTCAGAAAAGGCTTTTTCAAAAAACTATCATAATCTAATGGTGGTAGGACATTCACTTCCTTGGGAAGAAATCTTTCAAAAACCCCTCCGTACGCAAACAATTGCAAATCCACCTCATAGCGTGAATAATCCAGCAAATTCAGCAACGTTACGAGGCTCTTCTCTGCCCCTCCAACGCCCAAAGAATCTATAACAAAGAACAGACGTTTTTTAGTCATTCTACCCTTTCAATATTTTAGCAATAGCCGCTTTTATATGAATCCACTGCACGTTTTTGAAATAGCACCACCGCTCTTCCATCTTTTCTTTCATTCCGTCCACTGCAGATGACGCATTCCATATATTTCGTTCTGTTTCATCAAGAATCACTTTTGCTAAAGCCCTGGTTTCCTCAATTGAATCTGTGATATGCAACGAGTGCTTTCCTACATTATATATCGCACGAATTTCTTCCTTAATAGTCAAGACTTCATCAAGACTATTTGCGCAGAAAAACAGGAACTGAATTTGTCCATTAAAGCCATAGCATTGCAATGACTTGAATTTCACGCTGTCCGGTTCACTCACCCACGGTTGATTGTCATACACCCTGCTAATCAGCGATTGGAAAGACTTCAGATTCACCTTGAGCTTCTTTTCATAAGCAACACCAAAACGATTTTCTATCAATGTCAAGGCTCTTGACTTATCTTCCATCTTTGGCCACAAACATGCCACATACATATTGGATGTCCAACGCACCATTTCGTTAGCGATCACATCCATTGTGTTCCATGAAAGGCCTCGATTCTTAAAATAGTTATAATCAAAGGCAGCCTTTGGTTTCACACCCTTACATAATGCGACACCAACCTTTCTGTCAAAATAAGCCAATGCAGCCACACGGTGTGCACCATCCAAAATCACTCCATCTTCTGTCACCGGGACAAGAGATTTAGAAGAATCGAACTCTTGATTCTTAAAAGTGTCTATCAATTGATCAAAAGAGGACACGAAGTCATCATAGCCACTTTTATCATCCCGACCGGGTTCCCTCAAATCAGGATTAAATGCCTTTATATGCTCTTTATAGACACGTTCAGCCTCCACACGGTTTTCTTCCCGCATTCTGATATAATATACTTTCGCAAATAAATCAAAACGCAGTGAAATCAATAGGCTCCTTGCACCAACCAACTTCTCTTCAATCTGGCCTTCTTCCAAATGATATATCTCTACCGTATGTGGTTGTAATCTTTGTATAATCGTATTCATTAAGACTTCCGATATAGCGAATGCTTCACTTTAACTAAAAGCTCGATAAATGCAACCTTTGTATCGAACTTCCAATGCTGAAAGGCGAGGGATGCATTCGGTTCAAGCAAACTCGAGGTGATATATCTCGTATTTAAAGGAACAAATGTGTCTCGAGGATATACATAGGTATAACCATGTTCTGCCATATATGACTCTAAGAGCTGTATAAAGCTCTGAGCAGAATCATTCTTCATAACAATATGAAGCCTATTACACATTTCTGTCAGTCGAAGTCTATATTCGTCAGAAAAAGACCTTTTCTGCAAGATTGCGTGATGAATTAACGAATAGAGATAATCCTGGTCGCTCATCACATAAAAGCCATCCTTCAACACCCTCCGGTTGAGCATCTCTTGCTGCCATTTCCTACAATAATAGCCATCACCCACACTTCTCAAATCCAGGCTCACCTGTTTGCCCGCTATAAGAACATAATAATGGACACCATCGTCACACACTTCCTTCACCTTATTGTGATATGTTCTCGCACCGACTTTCTCCGCCAACAAGCGACTATCTGCACATAGCAAATCTATATCCCCATGCCCATCCACATAGATTTCTGGAGAAAGCAGATTCTCATAGTTGCGGAGAACCAAATATGGGACACCACTATTGTTCAGGGCATCAACGAAAGATTGTATGTTTTGAAATTCCCCATTCATCTCTCTATCCTCTTAAACAATTGGGGACGGAATCTGTCCACAGCTTTCTGCACGAACCGTTTAAGTCTAAATCTCAGCCCTGTTGGGGGATTCAATATAACACAAATTTCATTATATCTTCTCTTCATCAAAGGATAAAGTTCTGGATATCTTTCATGAATAAAGTTCAAACGCTCTTGATTCCCTTCCAACAAATCGTTTCGCCGGTTTGAAGGCATCCCCGAAATGCTATCTTCACGCTGCCGGTAGTAAAACAACGGCTCGTCCACAATACCGTATCGTTCAGCCTTATCAATTGCAAGGTGTTGCCAAAAACAGTCTTCGAAGTATTTCCCAACAGGAAAATCCAAATCCTTGATGATGTCTGTCTTGTACAACTTTCCCCATGCGAAGTTTTTCACACGGTCATTGATAAGCAATTCACGCATTGCTTCTTGGCAGGATAGAACATTATTCTTTTGCTCTTTGCGACTCGCTTGACGATATAACAGATGGTCTGCATAAACATAATAGACGTTCCCTTGCACAATATCACAACGGTTCTCTATGGCAAACTGATACAATTTTGCAATAGCCTCTTGATCTATCCAATCGTCGGAATCCACAAAAAGAGTCCACTCGCCCGTCGCCTTTTTCATCCCTGCATTACGGGCATCACTCAATCCTCCATTCTCCTTATGAATTACGCGAATACGGGCATCTTTCTGTTGATAATCATCACATAACTTTGGACACTCATCTGTTGAGCCATCATCCACAAGGATGATTTCCAAGTCTTGATATGATTGAGACAACACACTATCTACACATTGAGATAAGTATTGAGCTACATTATATATAGGAATAACAACAGAAACCATTCATGCAAATCCTTACCAAACAACATACACATCCACCCCTTACCTCAACTTTACCATCACATAATCAAACTTCCTCAGTATTCGTTCCACCATTGCCCTTATTCTCCATTCTATTTTATATCTCAGCGTATAAGTATAAACTTTACGTTTACCTTCGCGCCATGTACCAAGCGCCATATGCTTTGTGTACATATCTGCAGTCACCTTTGTGGCATCAAAATATCGTTGGGGATATATCGTCAACACATCGCCTTTACAATGTTGTTCATAATCAGCCAACACACTTGCATTAAAATTCCAATCCTTTGCCAACACACAAAAGATCATGGAATTCAGTGTCATATCTAGACGCAAGTTTGGCGGGAGTTCCCGATTTTGAGACGTAACGAAATGGCGTCCCTCATAATAATCAAGACATCTTTTTATAAAAGGATTACCAGGCTCAGCACCAAAACAGCAAGTGGTTAAGTACACTTCCATCGTCTTACCTATTTGATGCATGGAGTTCTCACGCCCAATAAAGGCCTTATTCTGCAATAACGAATCGAAAGAGCGATACACCATCACATCGGTATCCATATAAATTCCACCATACTTATGAATGGCATAAAGTCTTATCACATCTGAAGCAAATGCCCATTTCCTCTCCATCAGAGCTTCACGCACAAAGACTGAATCAATGTCCCTTATTGCCTCATCGTCCCATTTTATCAACTGATACTCAGGCATCCACTTCTTCCAACTATCCATGCATTTCTGCATATCTTCTGGAAGAGGGGCATTGCCCAACCATACATAATGAATAATTTTAGGAATCATTGACAACTATTCAGTTTGTTTAGAACATCTCCTCGTGTAAGCGTTGATGTTTTAGGATATGGATGTAATATATTCCAAATATACATCTTAACTAAATTCCACCCCTTGGTGATATATTCCTTCTTTACTGGATGTGGCAACATTTTATTATACTTTTCCCACTCGTCCTGCATCAGTGATGTCGCCAATTCCCGTTTCCAGGGATTCATACCTGCATAATGAATAATTGCCGGATGTTCTATACAATCCCTCAATTCCTGAGCGTACGGTTCTTTGTAGAAGAGATCATTCTTAAAGAAATAATCCATTATGCCATAACGCAAGGGCAAAACGATTTTAGTATCTTGGCACAAAACATTAATCGTATCTTGATCAGGGAATCTAATGATGTCATTATGATCATATCCCCATTTAATTATTGTACTTGATAAATCTTTCTCACGCCAATAATCAAGATTCATCAGCATAACACCAGTACACACGTATTTTTTAGATGAATCATACTTTAAACGGCTATATGTCTCACTATTGAAAGACTCAGGATCGACAACACAGGCTATTGCTTTATCACTCATGTCCATAAAAAACAATTCGCGAATATTACCAGCAACAATCGTGTCAGCATCCAAATACAAAACACGATGGACTTCACTTGATAAATACTGGGGTAGTAAAACCCTATACCATGCATAAATTGTCCATGTATCTTTCAATCCCCTCAAGGAACCATCATTCACAATTTGAATTGACAATGTCAAATTGGGATAAGGTTCTACAAGCATATCCAAACTAGTTCTTTGATCTTGAGATATATAATCCGAGAAAACATGGACTATCACTTCATCATCCTTATGATTCTCTGCAATACTCATAAGTGTAACAGTTATATAAGGAATATAAGCATCATTCACACAGAAAGCAACATGCATGGGCTGACTATTCATGTTCTAAACCTTTGTAGTCATAACAGAAAAACATTCAACATCACAACAATTTCTCACACACTTTCATCGCCGCCTTTATTGCCACATCCATATTATAATATTCCCAATCGGCAAAACGGCCTGTAACATAGAAACTATTCTTACACATTACTTGCTTAATCTCATTTATCATCCCTCTGGTACCCGCTGTTTGAATTGGATAGGTATATTTATTATACTTATGAGTAATATAGCATGGAGAGAACGGCATCTTTTGCAAATTATCTTTAATATCTTCAACGGAGATTTCATCTGTAAACTCAATCGTTCCCGTCATTTTCCCTGGAGCATTATTCGTAACAGAGAAATTGCCTGTACAAATAATTCTATGACTGGCATATTTAGAAGAAGGAAGGTACAACCAACTATATGGGTTCTTATCTATCTCACAAAACACAGTAGTTGTCCCATGATATTGAAGAGCATCTATTCCTTCCTTATATTTTGAAATATCCACACCTTCTATACTATCCGGCAACTGTTTTATATTACCACAAAAAACAACGATGTCATATTTGTCAGCCTCAATCTCCCATACTCCTTCAGAGAAAATCAGTTTGTCAATACTCTTTCCATATTGTACATTTATTTCTGTTGCAAGTCGATTGGCAAAGAATTGAGAACCGTCCTGCTTAGGATACCAGAAAGTTGAATGCACAAAATTACGTTCTTCTACGTGGTTCATATTATTGAAAAAGATTTCGTTCACCGTCGGCATAGGCAGTTTCCCATCTAACCAAGACAATGGAATCTCATTCAAAGGACATCTCCATACCTTCTTATTATAAGGCTCAAAATACAGTTCAAACAAGGTGGCACCAAATCTCTTTTTAAGGAAGTCTTCAAAATTCGTGTAATTAGAATTATGAAGACTTGCAATGCTCAAAAAATCCTCTACACATCGGAGTTGTATGTCCTGAGGCAAAAGATAGATATGATTCTCTATAGGATATGGAATATGCAATCCGCCATCAAATACTACGCTGGAGTTCCTGTTTGCTTTGACATACTCGGTATCAAAATTTACGAAACCCTTCAGCCATTCCAAAACTTCCGGGTATTTTGAATTTAGCACATGTCCACCACACGTATGGAACAAATTCCCATTCACTCTTTCACACTTAATCAATCCACCAGGCCTATCGTCTTTTTCGAAGACGGTTACATCATATTTTTCCTTAATCAACTGAGCGGTTGTCAAACCAGATATACCAGCACCAATCACTGCAACTTTTTTCCTTTTCATACTTCTGCCAAATATTTCAACAAGGTTTTTACTCTAACCGATGTATAATGATTCTCTAAATATGACGAATAGAAGGGCACATCCACTTCTTTGTTCCGTAATTTGTTCATTGCCTCTTCAAATTGTTCGTATGTATCTATCCTCGTGGACATTTTGTCTAATTCATAATAATCTGTATCTGAGTTTTTAGGATATCGTGCTAAAACATGACATCCACTCACGATATATTCCAAAAAACGAGGGGTAACTTGATCAAAACCATGGGTATCCGTACGCCCTCCATCCATAGCAGGCGTTGAATACATGCCGATTCTTGACATCTTCATCAAATTCATATACTCATCTCTGGATGACATAGTTCCCAAATCTAATCCATCTTGATCATAATATCGGAAATTTCGCCCATCTTTCTTACCATAAACGTATGTGAGATCTTTGTGAGTAACCGAATACTTATTCAGGAATTCTTGAAGGACTTTATTTTGACGTCCCAACATAACCACATCATACCGTTTCTCAAATGTCGCTTTATCATCAATGCGATATTTATCAGAAATAGATAAAGCTAAATGTCTAATATTAAGAGGACATTTTACAGATACTAGATAATCATATGCTTCCCTGCTTGAGATCAACACAAGAGGATTTTGGGCATATCTTTTATAGAACTCCTGAAGTTCATTTGTTTCTCTACAAAAAAAATCTATCATACACGGGATAATGTTCTTTTTGTTATTCCCATGCGGACTTGCAATCGGCAACATCACATAAACAAATGACGGAATATCTGTCTGAAAAAACGAAGCGAGCCACGGAAATTTCCAAAAGATTGTCTTATCCCTCCTCTTCCAATTATCATAATACAATGGAACATTCAATAATTGCGCGAACATATCTTCCCATTCGTTCACAATGCCATAATCCCGTCCGTTGCTACAACTTCTGCATGTTATAACTTGCTCTATTTTCATTTTTTCTTAATTAAATCATTGCATAATCAAATTCTCTCAACATTCATTCCATAACACTATTCTATCTTATACATCAATGCATAATAACTTGTTACATTTCTCTTCACGCCATGTCCCTAAGGAATCATTGTTTAAATTTATCTATTACGAGTTGCCTTTTAAAGTTTCTAATTATTCTTAGAATAAAAACTTTGGCATCTTAACTTTTTTTCAATAAGAGTCTTATTGATATCTCTTCCAGATAGACTTCTTTAATGCCCATTGTACTATTTAACGATTTAATAATTCCACTATCCATGAAACCAGTCATGCATATTATGTAATTATTAGAATCAGTTTCCTTCACTTTTTATAGAAACTGGCTATAATCACGACACATCACCCATAAAACCAGAGTTTCTCCTCATCCTCCTTCTAAAAAAAATATTTTGTTTCAGCATATTAAACAAAAGCAAATATTCTTGAGATTTAAAAACTTTTGAAACTAGCAGATATAACGATACACCCAACATAACTCCCACCAAAATCTGCAATAAAGAAGATACGAACAAAGAAGAAATGAGCCAAACACTCACACCCATAAAAGATGTGTATAAAATAACAGGAAACAAATCCTTAATCTGCCGATAAAAACCTACATTTATTAGTTTACCCGTATAAAAAGTATTAATCACCAAAAACAAAAGAGAAGCAACTATTTGTCCATAACACATAGCAATAAGCCCCATCGGTATTGTCACACATAAGATAATCACACCTACAATCTTCTTTGCAACTTCCAACCTCAAAACAAGTTCAGAACGCCCTTTTACATACAACAGATTGTGATTTAATGAATGAACAGGCTGCCACATCGCAGCAAAACACAAGATTTGAATATAAATAATACAATTCTCCCACTTTTCTGTGATAAGAACAAGAACCAAAGGACGTGCCAACACACACAACAATATCATAACTGGGAATACAACATAGGCAGAAACCCGTATCATTTTTCTGTAAGCGTATTCCAAACGCGCATCATCATCTTGTATTTTAGACAGGACTGGGAATGTTACTTTATATAAAACACCACTAAGGATTGATGTAGGCAAATTAGCATATCCACCTCCTTTGGAATAATAGCCCAAACTGGACGCTGAATAATATTTTCCTATCACTAATGAATATACATTATTATATATAGCATTCAGCAAAGAGGAAAGCATCAACCTTGACCCATATGAAAAGAACTCTTTATAAATATTCCACGAGAAACGAAACCCTGGGAACCACTGTTGATAAATATAATACAATATTCCTCGCAGCAATACTGAAAAGAAATTAGGAAGTATCAAGGACCAGACACCAAAGCCCATATAGGCCATAATAATTGACACAATGCCTGTTGACACGGTTGATAGAACCGTTATCTTACTTTTTGTTTTGAAATCCAATTGGATGGTAAGACGAACTCCTTGAACCGCTATAAATGAACCTACAAATAATAAACCCGCATTCGTACATACAATAGGGAACAATTGAGGCTCGTTATAAAACTCTGCAATAAAAGGTGCGCACAAACAGAGAACTAAGCACAGGACAAATGAAAGTACGACATTGGTCACATACACTGTCGAATAATCAATGTCCGTCCTCTCCTTTTTACGAATCAATGCTGAAGTGAATCCTGTATCCACCAAAGCATATGACACCGCAAAGAAGACACCTGTCATGGCAATCAAGCCATAATCTGATGGCATCAGAAGACGGGCCAGCACAATTCCTTGAATAAATCCAAAACCCTGTATGGCAAACGTTTCAAAGAATGTCCACAACAACCCAGACAGCGTCTTTTGCTTCAGTGAGTCGCCCATCAAATACAGGATGTGTTTTTCAACTATATCCTCCTGATATCAGCCTTACAGCCGATCTATTATACACCCATAAGATTCTCGTAAGGTGCCATGAGGGCTTCTATATCAAAGTCCCAACCACGTGCCTCGCCTTTCTGCCTATATTGCTCTAAAAGATTAGGATCATCTAGCAGACTCTTAATGCCTTTATACAATGCCTCTTCGGTATTGGGTGTCATCAAGCCACATTCACCATTTTTGAGGATTTCCTTTAATTCTGGCGTTTCTGTGGCCACCACTGGCATACCCAAAATCAGCGCTTTCATTACACTTGAATGGTATGCAGAGCAAACAAAGAGTTGTCCTTGAACCATAAATCGGTAGGGGTTAGGATGAGCACCAAACAATTTCACCTTGGTCTGCAGGTCATTCTCTTGAATATAACGCTCCAGCACGACGCGTTCCACGCCATCACCAAAGATCCAAAGCCCAACGTCATAGTTCTCTTTGACAAGTCTATTCACGACACGGAGCAGACGACCATATTGATACTGTGGCTCCAGTCTTCCTTGCGAGATCAAGCGAATCTTCACAGGATTTTCATCTGGGTTGCTGGCATTCAACGATTTCAGGCGCACTGACAATGAATCAATAGGGTCATATACGGTCTCCACAGGAACTTTCACGTCTGGAAACTGCTTTTTGAAAGCCGCCGTAATAAGCTCCGTGACTCCGAGTACTTTATCAAACTTATTGTATGCTTCGGTTTCCTCCTTTATATTACCAAAGAAATCACTGGTCCAATGATTTTTAGACAAGTCTGTATGCACCCAAGCATATCGTTTGGTCTTCCCCTTGGAAGCATGGCTTAAAAGTTTCATGGCAAAACCTTCAGAATAGGCAATTTCCACATCATTCCCCTGAGGAACATAGAACTTATAAACCCATGACAGGGGCAAATTGCGATAGACCATTGTACGTTTCAACCCTTCAGGATTTGTCAGAATGGCTTTATAATTTACATTTTCTTTAATAATGGGTTCGTACTGCCCGCCGCCATTGATGGCACATACGGTGACATCATACTTTGTCTTATCGATATACTGCACCAATACAGACAAGGCCTTCCCCGCATCTCCCGAATCAAGGGTCTCAACAAGGAACAGAATCTTACGCTTTGAATCACTCATAGTACTATTTTGTTTTTATGTTATTCAAAAAAGTTTAGTCTTTTAATCGTCGTCTTTGGTGTATCCACCATAAGCTGAACCTCCATAATATCCATATCGAGATCCGTAACGATGAGATCCATAATAAGAGAACGAATCGGTAGTTCCATTTAAAATGATAGACATCTTTGGCAAACGATTATCATCGTAATATTTCTGCACATCAGGAAGGAGGCTTCGGTCAAGCATTTCTGCACGAATGATAAACAAGGTTGCATCAGCACATCGTCCCACAATCGTTGCATCAGCAACAATTTCAACAGGCGGGCAGTCCAAAATGATGTATGAATACTGATTGCGTAACTCATCTAATAACTTTGCAAGCCGTTCGTCGAACAACAATTCCGTCGGGTTGGGTGGAATGGTTCCCACAGGCACAACATCCAAATAGTCGTGGGTGGCATTACGGACCACAATATCATCAAAACTATCCGTCACACCTGATAAATAATCCGCGATACCAATTTTAGGTTTATCTACCATAGCAGAAAGCGATGCTTTACGAAGGTCAAGGTCGATAGCTACCACTCTCTGTTTCTTGATAGCAAAGGAAGTGATCAAATTGGTGACAACGAATGTTTTACCAGAGTTCGGATTAAAGGAGGTCAACATGATGACCTTACCGCGATTCCCCTTAGCCGTCATGAATTCGATATTTGTTCGAATCACACGGAAGGCCTCATTAATCACATTACGGGAATGATCCTTGACCAAGATATGCAGTGTTTTATCTTCCTCTTCTTTAGCAAGTTTCAAAGACACCATGATATTGTTCCACAATTTCTTCCAAGGGCCAAACATCTTTTCTTTCAAGGTACGATGGCGACGATGAATAGGTATTTCACCAATAAACGGAATAGACAATTCGTTCAAGTCTTTACGTCCACGTACCTGATTGTTGATAGCCTCCAATAAGAAGATTATCAAGGCTGGAATAGCAATGCCAACAATAGCACCAATCATCCATACCATGCTTGGAATAGGGAAAGTTGGGACATTAGAACCCGAAGCAGGAGTAATGACACGGTTATTATAAGCGGTAAAAGCTTGTGACAACTCATTTTCCTCACGCTTCTGCAAAAGGTATAGATACAAGTTCTCCTTCACCTTCTGCTGACGTTCTTGATTCAACAAATACTTCGATTGTGAGGGCGAGGATGCTATCTTGCTATTAGCCTGTCCTCGAATGGATTGCGCAGAACGAAGTTCCACATTCAACGAGGCAATATGATTGTCCACCGATGCAATCAACGCATTACGAAGTTCTGCCAACTGCAAGTCCTTCTCTTGAATAATCGGGTTTTGCAACGAGCTGGCACTCAACAAATTGTTGCGAGACAACAGCAAGGCATTGTATTCAGCGATTTGTCCACTAATATTAGGACTATTCACACCTTGATTGGCAGGAATCAACGTGTATTTATTTGCATCATTTGTCAAATAATTACGCACATACCGTGCCATGTGCAATTGATTGCTGATTTCTGTGGATTGTGCTGTTGCCGAGGTGGCCTGACCAATATAAATACTTGCCACATCGCTTTCACCTGCAGGAATCAGATTGGCAGATTTGAACTCTGAAATATCATTTTCCACATTACCCAGTTCCTTCTCAATCACTTCCAAGCGTTCTCCAATAAACTCTGAAGTTGAGACCGAACGGCGGTTACAATCTTTCACCCAATTCTCATTATAGACAGCTATAATGGTCGAGAGGACATCTTCCGCACGCTGGGGACTTTCATCATTATAAGTAAGCTTTATAATTGTAGATAACTCGCTGACAGCGCTTACATTCAAACCTTCTGTTATCTTATTTACTGCCGCATGAATAGGCAGGCGTTCTACCCGAAGAGTTATTTCTTGCGGTGAATAGTTCACGGATTTATTCACCTCAATCTGTCCAATCGGTGTTCTTACTGTTCGACCGACCTTTCCCGTAATGGAACCAGACACTTTCTCGCCACCACGAACGAAATTACTCATCACATAGGTTCCATCGTTCTTCATGTCAAACATGAATTCTGCAGATTCTGAATCATTCAAATCCAATGGAATAATCTGTACACTTAAATTCGTACCATAGATGATTTCTTCATGGAAACGTCCCTGTGCATAACAATTCACTTCCAGATGAAGGTTACGTACAGTAGATTCAGCCAAGCTTGATGAACGGAGTGTGAACAACTCATTTTGCACATCTACACTACCCCCAAACATATTGATAGCTGACCCACTAGCAGCACTAGAACTTGATTGCAAATCATTCTTAATCAAAATAGATGCAGAACGAGTGTAAATGGGTGGAGTGACTTGCAGATAAAAATAAGAACCTGCCAGTCCTAATGCTAAACAGAGGACGAACCAATACCACTTGGAAGCGAAGACCATCAATATCTCAAGTACTTTCGCATAAGCTGAACCACCTTTGGATGCAGGTGATGCAGCATTCACCATTGGATAGCCACCATTTGCGGGCTGATTATTAAGAGGTAACATAATATTCTTTTAAAGTTAAGAGTTTAGAGTTTAGAGATTAGAGATTAGAGAGTTTATTTGAACCATGCCATTGCACTAACAATGAAAGTTGCAAGACCCATCCAGAAGGATGGCTGAACTGTAGAGTTTCCCATGACTGTCGCATTGCGCTTTTCCTTTTTGTTCATTTCCACATAAATCACATCATTCTGTTGCAAATAATACACTGGCGACGCATACAAATCCTCTGCCGAACAAAGGTTCACTTCATACACCGTCTTTTTACCATAGTTCTCACGGATCACTTTTACATTAGTACGCAAACCATTAATATTCAAATCTCCTTGAGAACCAATCGCGTCAAGGATTGTAAATTTATCTCTATCTATTTGCACACGACCTGTACCTGCTGCTCCTAGAATAATCACGTACATATTTGAATAATCAACGGTCACAATCGGGTCACGAATCAATCCCTTCTCCATAATCTGGTCACGTATCGTTTCTTGGAGTTCCTGACGATTCAACCCTGCCACATGAATCTTACCTAACATTGGAAAACGAATGCAGCCCTCGGAGTCAATGGTATAACGAGAGCCACCTCCTTCACCTCCACCACCTAAACTAAATTGCTCAGCCAGTTCCTTTTTATCAGAACTCACCAAAATAGTGATTTCATCATCCGCCCTAAATTTAATTTCCACAGGATTCTGTACAACGATCGATTTACCTGGATTAAAATCTTGGAAATAAGCAATGTCTTTAGGCACAGAGCATGAGCTCAACATGGCAAGAATAGTCACCATAACGATTCCAAGAAACAAATAAGCCTTTTTCATATTTAATCTTTTTTAACTTTTCAAAACAAGCATGTTTTCAAAAATACCACCATTAATAGAAAATAGGGCGTTTTCGTGGAAAAACACGACTTTACTTCATCCCATCTCTTTTAACAGGATGTCTTTCAAAGCGTTAGAAACGAGTTTGCGATTTATCAACCTTGTTAAAGCCACTGATTTAGGTCGTTATTTTACAAACTAAGGTCAAATTTACAAATTTCTTAAATAATACAAAAGAAAAAAGGCAAAAATTTTTTTGCCCCTTTTTCTTCCTTTTATATCTTAATACATTATGATGAGACCATGAATTCTCAATTTCCATCCGGTTTTACGATATCAACAAACGGGGCGTCATTCCAATGGAAAGTTTTCCAATCATCGGGATTTGATGGAGAAAAAGAGTGATAATCTAGTCGAATATACTTAACAATCGGCAGACTCAAAGACTTCATTCCCTCTACCATCATTTTAGAAATCTCGTATGCTCCATACGGATTAAAATGCGTATTGTCTTCAAAAGCAGTTTGCTGTCCTGGATATGTTTTTGCCGGATAGTGCACCAATGCACGCTTACTCTCTTCCACGCCCAATGTCTCAAAGAATGTTCGGGTCATCTCATGAAGTTCTATCAATGGAACACCCAAATCTTTCGCAACCCACCGCATCGCTTCAGGATAATTAGCATGCGTCTCCTGTATCTTACCATTTTTATCAAACGAACGACGTTGTGTCGGAGTAACAAAGACAGGAGTCACTCCCTTTGCACGAGCCTCATCCACGAACTGCTTCAGCGAATACACATAATTGTAAAAAGCACCACTACCAGGACGTTTTTCCTTTTGGTCATTATGTCCAAATTCCATAAAGATATAATCACCTTCTTTCATCAGAGAAACAATCTTCTTCAAACGCCCTGCAGCGATGAAGGATGTTGCCGTTTCACCACTCTCCGCATAATTTGCAACCGCCACCTCATCCGTAAACCAACGAGTAATCATCTGTCCCCATGATGCCCAAGGCTCATAATCTTGGTCAACCACTGTGGAATTACCACATAGCCATAAAGTCGGAACATCATTCGCTGGTTCAATCTTAATGGATGATACTGTTGGTGCATCACCATTCACCTCTATCGTCAATTTATCATCCCAATTCATCTTACTTTCCTCACGTTTTTTGATGCGCACACGATCTGTCTTTCCATCAGGAAGCAAAATGGTGGTATTACGCTTATTCACGATAAAAGAGCATGGCGTAAATTCACCTTTTTTAGTTTCCACATTCTGCACAAAAAGGCGACGAGATTCTGCTCGAACAGTCGTATTTCCTTTCGATTTCTTCGACCCTAACGTCACTGTTACCTTATAGTTTCCATCAGGCACTGCCACCGAAAAATAGAAGATGCCATCAGAAAGGTGGAAGGTCTCATTCTGAGACTTACGTGCCTCAGCTATCACCTCCTGAAAATCGTAACCATAACCCTTCTCCATCGTAAAGACGTCGGTAGGTCTCACTTGGATGGCATCCTTATCACGTCCATCAAAGGAGTATGTCTGAGCACTGGAAACTAAAAGTGAAAAACTAAAAACTAAAAGCGACAATGTCTTTTTCATCCTTATTGATTCGAATTAGTAGGACTCACAAGTTCGGGCTTCAACTCATCCGGCGAATCCTTTGTGTACATATCTATTTCTCCAGCCACCTTTGTGAAGAGGTCTGAAACCAGTTGTGCATCAATTGTCCATTGCGGTTTGAACTTCTCCGATTGCATATAAGCAAGGATAGACTCACGCATTTGTCGAGCTACTATTCTCTTATCCAAGTTGTTAGTAATGTCCATCGAGGTCATCACCAGTTTTCCCTTCCCCACATTCGCCTCAAAGAGCATACCAATCTTACGAGAGACGAACCATGTGTCAATACTCTGCACCAGAGGCTGGAAGTCTTTCGGGAAGTCGGTGAACTGCATGACTTGTGCACGATTCACCAATTCCCACCACTGCATATCGGAATGATAATCGGTTGGGAAAAGGTCGAAAATGGGATGGGTGTTCTCTACAAAAACTCCTGTTGTATGAGGTGGACGCATCTTGAACCATGATGTATTCCAGAACACAGGAGTGAATTGCTGTACCACTTCCCTACCATATGTCACTTTACCTGCAGCACAAATCAGCACATTACCACCTTTCTTCAAGGTTCTCATTGCCTTTTCATCCAACGAATCTGTCACATATACACCTTTCGGCACCCAATCCTTTTCATACTTCACCACATCAGACTTTGGTGTCGGATAAACCCAAAACTCCCAACGGTTGACGGCGCTTCTCCAGCTCGGAGTGCTTGAGTCGGAAGATGGTACATACTCCTTTGTGTTAGGGATGGACACACATAATCGCATCTTTGTTGCTTCCTTGATATCAGAAAGTGGTACGGAAATCTTTCCGAGATTGATATTACCTCCTATAGGAAGGTCGCGCATGGGCAATGTTCCTTCAGCATACACTTCTTCTTCACAAGGTCCTTCCGCAGAAATATCTCCTTGCCTGAAAATGACCCAATAAGGCGTAACTCCCTTCAGTTCCTTGTCCGAGAACTGGCTCAATTCCACCTCTACCTCTAAGGTTTCATCCGTCTGATAGGTAAACTTCGGGAACTTTGCCAGCGGCACGACTGGAGCACAAAATTCACTGAACATGTCCTCATTACAGTATCCTTTCTTATCAAAGAACACATCCGTTACACCCACCAACGCCGTGCCTTGTCCAGAATAATCATTCAACGAAAGCAACTGGAAACCCGCATACCTTGGAGTCCTCAAAGTACGTTCAATCTCGGCCTTGTAGCACAATGTCTGCAACTTACCCGATGCCATCAAAAAGTCATGGGCACGAGATTCCATACCATTATCCCTCAACAAATCACGGAAAATCTCAAAGTTCTTCGCCTTGTTCACACCCGTATATTTGCTGATTTCATCAAGATTCGGGAAAGCACACCATTGTCCAGTCTCATGACTGACGAACGGTATCGTAATAGGTGTATTCGGACTATCCTTTCCATTATACATAGTGATGTTTCCCTCAAAAGTCACCACCGATTCTGGAGCGCTTCTTGTCCATTCAGCCAGACCACGAGCACCGGCCTTCACTGCATATTCCGTGCCAGGTTGCCATGCCCAACCACCTCCGACACTAAAGCCACAATACAAATGTCTTGGGTCGTATGCCATCATCGCTGCTACATGTTCCGTTGTCCACGGCACCCAGTTTCCTGCAGGTTCATTGCCAAATGCATAGAAGGTGAACGAGGGATGATTTCCGTACTCATTGACGATGGCAACACTTTCGTCCATCAAATATTTGTCAATCGGTTCTCCCCTACCCAATCTCACACCATGATTCGGCCATGAAGGACCTTCTGGCTGGATATAAAAACCCGTCAAATCTGCAGCCATAAAAGCTGCCTCTGGTGGGCAATAGCTATGAAAACGCATGTGATTGAGGCCATAAGATTTGCAAGTCTTAAATACCTTCAGCCAAGAATCCACATCCGTAGGAGGATAACCAGTATTCGGGAAGTCGCAGTTCTCCACCGTTCCACGTAAAAGAATTTCCCGTCCGTTCAGATAGAACATCTTATCCTTGATCTCCAACTTTCTCATACCAAAGACAGTTTCCCTACGACACACGGCACCATCCTTCGCTTTCACTTCCACTTCAAGCCGATAGAGTTGCGGATGGAACTCATCCCACAACAACATGCCGTCACCCATCTGTAAGGTAATGTCACAAGGCACCACCTCCGAATCGTTCAGCACCATCTCTACGGGCTTACTCTTCACCACATGCTGCTTATTCGTATTGAATGCCGTCGCTTTCAAGGTGATTGTCACCTGCTGACGTGGTTTGCTGTCAAGCATCTCCAGATGCACACGTGCGGTTTTCGAATCCACATCAGGATACACCTTTACCTCGTCAATGGAATTAAATGGGCGCAGCTCCATCTTACCGACAATTCCGTTCCAATCACCCTGCGTCTGGTCTGTCACCGAATGCGAATCCTGTCCCACTTTCACCGTTTCTGGGTCGTTATCCACACAAATGGCAATCGTGTTCTCCCCTGGTTTCAACAACCCATAGAGATAAAACACATGAGGGACTGAAAGCGACTTCTGCACACCATCCACCTTCTCACCATTCACCCACACTTCCGTTGTGATATGGGGACGTTCCAAATACAGCGTGTACATCGGCACTGCCTCACTCTCTGGCAATGTCACAGTCCGTTTATACCATGCCTTTCCCACATAATGCTTGTCTGGTGTCAGGAAGAACTGCAATTTCATGTCCTTCCCGGGGTTGCGGTATTTCGCCATATAGGGGTTGTAGAAATAGCTGGAGTCGTAGAGCGATCCCACCCATTTCGTGTCCACACTGATATCATCACCTTTCAGTCGTTGTGGCATAGAAGCTGGAAGTGTGATGACATCACGCATCCGATAGTCAGCCTGATACCACTTTTCTTCCACACCTTTTCCTTCACGGTCAATCTGAAACTGCCACGTTCCACTCAAATCAATCGGTTGAGCAGAACCCGCTAAATATAGAGGTAAAAGAAGGGCAAAAAAGTATAAACGTCTTAACATAAATAGATCATTTCTTGTTGTTAGTCAGCATAATTGGTGCACAAAGGTAAACAAAAAGCGGCAAACCCACAAGAGAATGCCGCTAAAATTCATAAAAATACGTGTAAATATGCACGTGCGCTATTCTTACTCACCTGGAGCGATAGCACCTGCAGGACAAGCATCAGCGCAAGTACCGCAATCTACACATGCATCTGCATCAATAACATACTTGCCATCGCCTTCGCTGATAGCACCTGATGGACACTCACCTGCGCAAGTTCCACACATTACACAATCGTCACTAATTACGTAAGCCATAATCTTTTACTTTTTTATTATCTTGTTGAATACTTTTTTTATTTGCGGATGCAAATGTAGGAAAACTTTTCATTACCTACCAAATTTTAGGTAGAGAAAATGCTTCCCCCACACAAAAAACATACCTAAAGGTGGGTATCAGCCTATTTTCCGCTTTCAAATGTCATGGTTTGCAATGCTGCTTCCAATTGTCGAATAATAGGGCGTTTCTTTTTGTCGGGAGCAAACACAAAGCCTTCCACAATCAAGAAACGGTTGCGTATTGTATCTACATAACAATAACTAACAAAGGGACCGCCCATCGCGTCGTTTCTCATGTCCCAAAGCCCGCGGACAACCAACAAATCGGTCCGTGTAATGTCATCTATCATCACCGTCCGACGGTCGGTTTCCATCCATTGGTCCTCCCGATCCCCTGGGATGTTCACTTTCATCACCGAGTCGCGCACATCTTCAAACGACAAATTGTTCGACCATGGCAGCGTATAGATGCACACATTCTGCTGAAAGTCCTTTTTGCTTGCCGATGCCCACAGGAAGTTCTCGCCTATTTTCATGTCATCGACATCTTGCGGCACGTTGATGCTCACGCCAAACTGCTTCTTCACCTGTGCCATCACCGCTCCGTTATAGTTCTTCTCCAGAAACTTCCGTTCACGGGCAAATTCGTTCTCATTAAAATGTCTGAGGATGTCCTTCTTATGTGCTTCCAACAATCTCACAAAAGCCCAATCGGTTGGGGCGTACAGTCCCTCCACCACCTGCGGACGAGCGTACAAATCCTTCTCCAGTGTCATTCTCGACTCCTCATGTTTCATGTCCACTTTCACCACCAAGATGTTGGCATAAAACTGAAACACCCCCTTGAAGGCTTCGGGATTGACATACGTCACTCGGAAATTGCCCTCCCGCTGTGGAAGTCCGCTGATAGGTGCTTCCACTATCTCCACCAACTTCTGACCAGCCTCAGTCTTCAGCCAATCCTTGTTTGCCACTACCAGCAATTCGTAAGGCGCGCTCTGCACCTTGCCCTTCACTGCAGATTTCTTCTCATTGCCTGAAGAGCAACTTCCCAACAGACATATACACATTATTATATATATATAACGTCTCATTTCTCCAATAGTTTGAAAATTTCAGTTCCGCAAAGTAAGAAACAGCCCAATCCATAATCATCAAAGTCTGGTTCCTTCGTGTAGGTCACAGGCTGTGAGTCTTTCGGTTCCTTGCCCGTACCCTGCACATAACCCAGAAAGCCATTATCGTGCAGACAAGTCTTCACCATCGCCTCCCACGTCCTCATCATCATCGGCATGTATTTCTTCTTGGGCAAATAACCGTGCCGGACTCCCCATGCCATACCATAAATGAACAATGCCGTGCCCGAAAGTTCCACACCTCCGTAGTTCGATGGATCATGCAGCGACACATTCCAGAAACCATCCTTTCGTTGACACTTCAGCAAAGCCTTTGTCATCATCTGATAGTCCTTCAGATAGTCCTTGAAGTGCACATCTTCACCGATATTCCGCCATTTCTTCTCACCCAACTGCTCCATATAGTTCGGCGCTTTCGACTGTTCACCCACCAACATCGCGTCCATCGCCCTCACCAGTGCTGCATATACCCAACCATTTCCACGACTCCAGTAGCAATCCTCTCCATTCGGCTCTTTGTAGGGCGGCACGAAATCCTTATCTCTCCACCACAACCCGTCCTTCACATTGAACAACCCACCTCCTGTCACATTCCTTGATGTCTCATACATCTTCCATCCCTGTTCCGCATACCGTGCTGCATTTCCCTCTCCTTCGAAGTGACAGATACGTGTCATTTTCGCCAGCACTGGCAATCCCATCTGTATTGCATCAATCCAAGTCCAATCCCCACAGCTACCCTCCGACTTCATCTGTCCACCAGCCATCCATGGAATCTCCTGAGCATCCAGCAGAATATCCATACACTGCACTGTTGGCGTCTTCATCTCTTCCCGACGCTCTAACCAATACATATCTAAATAGGTCTGACAACAGCAATAGTCATCCGCATCCCTCGTGGTCACGCCATTACGTGGCATCCACTTGTGCGCCGTACCCCAATCTGCTATGTATTGCTTGTATTTTCCATATTTCTCTCCATTCGCCAATCGCTCCACCTCTGTCAGCGCCATCAATCCCTCAAAGTACACGCCTCTCGTCCAGAGGTTCGACGGGCGTTCTTTCTTCACGAACGTCGGCTTCCCTGGGTCAGGATACTTCCTGATGAAGTAATCATTTGCCCGTTCCATCGCAGCCAACACATCCTGCCGAAGAGGCTGAGCCGTCATCTTCACACCCAACAAGCAAAGAAGAAAAGAGAGTATCAATAGGTTATGTTTCATTGATAGGAGTTATTTTGTGGACAAAGGTACACAAAATTCTTGTAACAGATGAAAAATTAACTTTTTTTTGTTTTACTCACATATTTGTCTTACCTTTGCAAACGACTTGCATATTGAAGCGCAATTGGGGATTCACTACAATATCCAACAACTCATACCTCATTATTATGGTGCTAAAAAGACTCTTTGGTTTCGACCCTTCGAAGCATAACGTGAAGACAGAAGTGATGGCAGGCTTGACGTCTTTCCTCACGATGGCGTATATCCTTGCCGTCAATCCCAGCATCTTTGCCGATTTGGCCTATCAGGGCATGGACACGAATGCCGTGTTCACAGCCACAGTCATTGCCTCTGTCATCGGAACGCTTGTGATGGCCATCTATGCCAAATTGCCGTTTGGATTGGCTCCAGGTATGGGATTGAACGCTTATTTTGTATACGTCTGCATCGCGATGGGCTACTCATGGCAGTTTGCCCTGACAGCGATACTGATTGAGGGCATTATATTCATCATTTTAAGCGTGACGAAAGTGCGCGAGAAGATTGTCCATGCCATCCCCGTGCAACAGCAAGCCGCCATTTCGGTGGGTATCGGTCTGTTCATCGTCTCATTAGGTCTGAAGAACTCGGGCATTATCGAGCAGAGCGGTGATGCCAGCATCATTACATTGGGACACATCACCTCTGGCTCCGCCCTACTCTGCATCATCGGCATCATCGTCACTGCTGCACTGCTCATCTACAAGGTGAAAGGCGCCATACTGATTGGAATCTTAGTAACAACCCTCATCGGTATTCCCTTTGGTGAGACGGACATCAAAGGTATCATTGGTTTACCTCCTGATGTATCTCCCTTGTGCATGCAGTTTGAGTGGCATAATATCTTTAACCTCGACATGCTGATTGTGGTATTCACTTTCCTGTTCATGGATTTGTTTGACACCATTGGCACCCTCATTGGTGTGATGGGTTCGGCAGGAATGGTGAAAAAAGATGGCAAGATTCCTCACGTGAATGAAGCGCTGATGGCTGATGCCATTGCTACCACGTTAGGAGCATGTGTGGGTGCATCCACCACCACCACATTTGTTGAATCCGCCTCAGGTGTGACAGAAGGTGGTCGCACAGGACTCTCGGCATTCACCATCGCCATGCTGTTCCTCGTGTCAATGTTCTTCTCACCACTCTTCTTGGCCATCCCATCAGCAGCCACCAGTCCTGCCCTGATTATTGTCGGTTTGATGATGTTCGCACGTGTAGCTGTCATCGACTTTAACTCCTACGAGGAAGGTTTGCCTGCTTTCATCACGCTGTTCTCTATGGCTATGGCAAGTTCCATTTCCGACGGAATCCTGCTGGGTATCATCTCTTACGTGGTACTCAATGCGATTGCCCGCAGGTGGGAGAATCTAAACTGGACGCTCGTGATACTGACCATCCTCTTCACAGCCAAATATGTATTTCTTTAAGTTGACATAGAGCAATATACTAATATAAATATAATGAAAAAAATGACTCTTATGGCGATGTTGTTCATCGCCTCCATCAGCAGCAACGCACAGAACATCCAATTCCATTACGACTTCGGCCGTCACCTTTATCCCAAAGAGGAAGCAGATCGTCCGGACGCAACTATGACCGTCGAGCAGTTCAAGGCCGACCAGTGGGGTTCCTGGTTTTACTTCATCGATATCGACTTCAGCAGCAAGTTCACAGAGGGAGCCTACACTGAGATTTCTCGCGAGTTCAACCTCGGAAAGCAAAGTCCTTTCGCTGCGCATATCGAATACAATGGCGGTCTCAACCGATTCGGTAGTTTCCAGCAGTCAGCCCTCATCGGTCCTGCTTGGAACGGACACAGCGCCGACTTCTCCAAAACTTACTCCGTGCAGCTCATGTACAAACAATTCTTCAAGAGCTACGACACCACCCATGCTTATGCCAGCGTCCAACTCACTGGCGTTTGGGGCATCACCTTCGCCAATAAAGCATGCACCTTCTCTGGTTACATTGATTTCTTGCGTGGTGAGGATGCCAACAACCACGGCCAACTCGTTATCCAAAGTGAGCCTCAATTTTGGTACAACCTCTATAGCATCAAAGGGTTAGAAAACACAAAACTCAGCATTGGTACTGAGGTGGAGATCGGCCACAACTTCATCTTCAACACCTACAACAATAGAGACACATTCATCAACCCCACCCTGGCGTTGAAGTGGACTTTCTGATAGTTCGAACACAAATCTTCTGCTCAGCGTAGCCCATCTTTCGGGCAACCCACACTCTCTTAATCTCCCCAATTCTCTCATTGGCCGCTTGCGGACTAGTTTCTCGACTAATCCGCCTTGCGGATGATTGAGAAGATTGGGGAGATTTTTTTGTGCCGAAGGCAAAGCAATGGATTGACAGCACTTCTTTGGTTGCTTCGGAAATTCCCTATAAATTTGCAACGTATTTCTACCGCAGGGAATTTACGGGGTCCTTTGTTTATGCTGTCATGCAAGGTCTGTGTGGACCTGCCACGGAAAAATCTGGGTGCGCCCATTTGTACTATAGTTTTTCATCGAACAAGAGTGTATCGTCGAGCCAGGCTTTGATGCGAGAGC
>Ga0256407_10002679_pt1 | contig 33364 bp, 34 predicted proteins | sample RumenRJG_04DNA_FD_193489 | JGI IMG/M metagenome (GOLD analysis project Ga0256407, IMG submission 193489) | Bovine rumen microbial communities from Lethbridge, Alberta, Canada - RJG_04 | ecosystem: Host-associated > Mammals > Digestive system > Stomach > Rumen | place: Canada: Alberta...
TCGTGGGGTAAGGGGATGGTGGCTACATATTGATGTTGTGCTGTTGCTTTTTACTGAAAGCTGCTACTAACGACTCATAAATCTACCCTTAATCGTGTATTGGATGATAGTTGCGGATTTTAGGAAATAAAGAAGCAGAGATTTTTGTGCGATGTTTTGGCACAAGCTAGCCGTATCTTTGCCTTTTTATTTTTTTAAATTAAAATGAAAAGAGACGAAGTATTATATAAAGAGGCTTTGCTGGATAGCTCTAAGCATCTGGTAAAAATTACTGAAATAGATCGTCCTTTCTCTCGGCTTCACAAATTCTACTGCCCTCATTGCCAGAAAGAGATGTATGCCACTTTTGGAGAAGTGCAATTGTCACATTTCCGACACAATGGTGAAAAATGTCAGTATTACAAATACCTCCACTCTTTAGCTGAACACGTTTTCTTTGAAGAATATTCCCGGTGTTGCAACAATGGGAAACCGTTCTTTCTAGAATTACGCATCCCGATATCATGTAACAATGCCTGCGTCCTTAAAAAGCATGCCGACTGCAGGGAACATTATATCCGAAAAGCAGTTGATCTAACCAAGGAATATAAGTATATTTCCCTCGAAGAGAGGGTTGATTTAGATGGCCATTTCCGCCGTCCAGACATCCTTCTTAAATCCTTAGATGGCAAACAGTTGTGGGTGGAAATATGGGTATCACACGAAACGGAAGAGGAGAAGCGAAAAGATGGTCGAATCATTGAAATCAAGATAGACACGGAAGAAGACATAGAGAAAATTCGGCAACACAAAATCGTCCAATCCGAAGGTGGAGATTTTTCTGTCCGGATCTTCGGTATTGATAATAATGGAAGTGATGAATTTCTAGACCAGGAAGAACTTTCTATTATCGAGTATCCTTGTGAACAGTATTATTGTTTTGAAGTAAGTTTAAACGAAACATGTTCAAAGATTATTGATGGAATAGATAAAAGCATACATTCAGACATATTGTACAAGGCAATATTACGCCTAAATTGGAAAATTAACCACAATAATCCGAATGGGATTTCTAGGTATCAGATTCCAGAAAATACTTTATTAGATTTCTGCTGGAATAGATTTTATCATCCAAACCGAGAAAGAAGTCACAATAAGTCTCTCGAATCGCTAATAGTATTTGAATGGAAAGATGAATCGGGCCAATGTCCTAATTTCATAAAAAAACCAATGGTCAAAAGGACCAACTATATGCCTTACGACAAAAAAACATCGTATATATCTCCGCAACCCATATGCAATCCTTTTGATTTATCTAAAATAGATTGGGTAGATTTGGGACTTCCATCTGGAACACTCTGGGCAAAGGAAGATATTGAAAAAAATACTACCTTCAATAATGCCAACAGGTTTTACGGGGTTCATGTCCCATCTAAAACTAATGCAGAAGAATTGAAAGAGTCCTGCACAAAAAAATGGGATGGTGAATCTAACGCGCTAGTCCTTACCGGTCCAAATGGGAATTCCATATCATTCCCTTGCAAGGAAGGCAGAAAGAGTTACTGGCTTAACGCATATGAGAAAAGAGATCCAAAATTTGGTAAATGTTTTCACGTTAATTCTGATATGCCTATTTTTATAAATGATAAAGATGTTAATTCGCTTCTCTATGTTCGTCTGGTCAAACATAGGTGATAATAGCGGATTAAATGTACCCTTATTTCACTTTCAAATGCAATTAGTGCATCCTTTCGAAATGTACCGCGACGTATTCACAATGTATTCATTACGGACATCGACTTATACGAAAAACCCCTCCTCGATGCTTCGCTTGCCAATTCAAACGTTGGGGCGAGGTTGGTCGATGGAAGGGTTTCCGAAACAAAGTTAGAAACATTTTTCAAAAATGCGAAAGCTGAAGAAAAAGTTTCAAAGGTAGTGGACGAAAACGGTGAACCGCTGGTGATGTATCACGGTACGAGATATGACGGATTCTTAGGCGGCTGACGAGGAATTCAAGAGCAAAGGTGTCAAGTTCGACATCGTTCCTCCGCAGATTCTTTCCATGCTCCAGGAGAGGGGTTTCGAGATTCTTCCTCCGAGCACCGGAAAAGAGAAAGAAGAGGCATACAAGGCTTGGAAGGCTGGCGATATGGCCGCTTATGAGAACTGGAGGGATAAAGGGGAAACGAGGTTTTCGAAAGCTCCGAACGGCAAGGAATCAAACCTTACTGAAGAGCAATATAAATTGGTGAAAACTCCTCAATTCAAGAGGTGGTTTGGTGATTGGAAAAAGATAGCGCGGCATTATCCAGTACGTAAATACGGAAGCGTGGATGATGCGTTTGATTTTGTAACGACGCTGTTTAACATACCTCTTACTAATAATAGGTTTAATTTCTCTGCAACAATAACAAAGAATAAGTCATTGAAGCTGAAGAGCGGAAAGGCAATTACGAAGTCAATCAACGAAAGGCTGCACGCTCTTGCTCTCGCTAATATAGACTATTTGTTTGAGAATGCCGAGATTGATGTAACCCATCCCGATACCAAAGGAACGAAAGAAATCGAGAAGATTCATCGAATGGGAACCCTTTTATGGGACGAAGAAACGAGAGACTTTGTTCCGGTTAAGATTACTGCCTTTGAGTATAAAACTTCGGACGGCAATAAGATATACACAATAGAGGCGGTGGATATAGAAAAAGAAAAAACCGCAGGGCAGTTGGAAGACGGAAGCGGAAGCAACCCTCATTCCCCGATTGCGGTTTTCGAAGCAAAGATAGAAACATTTTTCAAAAATGCGAAAGCTGAAGAAAAAGTTTCAAAGGTAGTGGACGAAAACGGTGAACCGCTGGTGATGTATCACGGTACGAGATATGACGGATTCTTAGGCGGCTGACGAGGAATTCAAGAGCAAAGGTGTCAAGTTCGACATCGTTCCTCCGCAGATTCTTTCCATGCTCCAGGAGAGGGGTTTCGAGATTCTTCCTCCGAGCACCGGAAAAGAGAAAGAAGAGGCATACAAGGCTTGGAAGGCTGGCGATATGGCCGATGCCGATGTGAGACAGAGTTTAGAGACTGTCCTGTCGGAAGAGCAGCGGATACTTCAAGCACATCAGAACTTGAAAATCCACGAAAGATCCTCCGTGGCGCAGTTTATTGTTCCAAGCGAATTATCGTAGACTTTGGTTAATCCAACACCTTCACTAATTCATCCAAATCGCCCACGACGGCATCGAACAGCTTGTACATCAGCTCGGGTTCTACCGTTTTGGGGATGTACGCGATGACGCGTTTTCCGGAACCGGCCATCCAACCGGCTTCGGTGTGGGCACTGCGGCCGCACGGGAGTACGAGCACGCAGGTATCGGCCCATCGCAGCGCTTCCCAAATTTATAAAAAATGTCTAAAACAGCGCACTGATGCGTTAAATTTTTTTTGTACTTTTGTAGATATGAAACCTATCAGCACTGAAAAAGCACCGGCCGCCATCGGCCCGTACAGCCAGGCCATCTGCAGTGGCGCCGGCCTGGTTTTCCTTTCCGGACAGCTTCCCATCGACCCCGCCACGGGCGCCTTCCCGGATGGCGGTATCAAAGAGCAGACCCGCCAGTCTATCCTCAACGCACAGGCCATCCTTCAGGAAGCCGGGCTATCCCTCTCCCAGGTGGTTAAAACCACGGTTTTCCTGGCCGATATGGGGGATTTCGCTGCGATGAACGAGGTCTATGCCAGCTTCTTTACCAGCCCCTTCCCCGCCCGCAGCGCCGTGGCCGTGAAGACCCTCCCCAAAGGCGCGCTCGTGGAGATTGAGTGCATTGCCGATGGAAGCGGCCGGTAAAAGGATCGAAGTTGTTGCGGCCATTATCCGCAAGGGTGACAAGATGTTTGCCACCCAGCGGGGGTATGGCGACTGGAAGGACTACTGGGAGTTCCCGGGCGGGAAGGTGGAATCGGGAGAAACGCCCGAGGAGGCCCTCCTGCGCGAGATTCGCGAGGAGCTGGATGCCGAAATTTGTATCGACAAATACCTTACGACCATCGAATGGGACTATCCGAAGTTCCACCTTACGATGCACTGCTACATCTGCTCCCTTTTTACCGAGGATTTGCACCTGAACGAGCACGAAGCCGCCCGCTGGCTGGGGGCCGACGGCCTTCACAGCGTCCGGTGGCTCCCGGCCGACGACCAGTTGATTCCCCTCCTCCAGAAAGAATTAGAAACCACTGATTACTAGAACATTATGCTAAAAATCGGAGACAAAATGCCGTCCTTCGAGGTGATGGACCAGGACGGAAACATGGTAAAGTCCGAAGATTTCATCGGCAAGGGCAAAAAGACCATTATTTATTTTTATCCAAAGGACCATACCTCCGGTTGCTCGGCCGAGGCTTGCTCGTTCCGGGATAACTATGCGGAACTGACCGCCGCCGGGTACAATGTGGTGGGCGTGAGCAAGGACAGCGCCAAGTCCCACAGCGGATTCCGCGCAAAGTTAGGACTTCCTTTCCGCCTGCTGGCCGATACTTCTACGCAGATGCTGCAGGATTTTGGCGCCTGGGGCGAGAAGAAGATGTACGGAAAAACCGTGCTGGGCACGCTTCGCCGCACCTTTATCTTCTCCGAAGACGGCCTCCTGGAACGCATCATCGAAAAGGTGGACACCAAGAACGCCGCCGGCCAGATTCTTGAGGATTAATCCCGGCTACTTGGTTTTCTGTACCCGTTTGGACGGGGAGATGGCTTCTGCGGGGCAAACCAGCCGGCAGAGCAGGCAGCCTACGCACTTGGAGCCGTCTACGCGCGGCTGACGGTCCTCGCCGAAGGTAATGGCCTGATGGCCGCCATCGCTACAGGAGGTGTAGCAGCGGCCGCATCCGATGCATTTTTCCCGGTCGATCTTGGGGAAGACCACGGTGTTCCGGTCCAGGTTGGAAGGCAGGCGGAACTTGGGCAGCAACTCCCCTACCAGGTCCTCCAGTTTCTCCACACCCTTGGCGGCCATGTAATGCTCCAGGCCCGCAATCAAATCGTCAATAATCCGATAACCGTACTGCATGACCGCCGTGCAAACCTGCACGTTGCGGCAGCCCAGCTGGATGAATTCCAGGGCGTCCTGCCAGGTCTCTATACCGCCCACACCGGAGAATTGGGCGCTTTCCAGCATGGGCGTCTTGGCCATGGCCAGGATGTGGCGCAGGGCGATGGGCTTGACGGCGCGTCCGGACAGGCCGGACCCCGTCTGGAAACCGTTTACCTCGGAACCCTTTCCCATAGTGACGCTCTTGATGGTGTTGATGGCCGAAATGGCATCGGCCCCGCCCGCATAGGCGCCTATGGCGGGTGTGTTGATGTGGGTGATATTGGGCGTCATCTTGGCAATGACGGGAATCTTCACGTTTCGCTTGACATAGGCGGTGAAGAAGGTCACCATTTCCGGATTCTGGCCCACGTCGCTGCCCATGCCGGCATAGCGCATCTGGGGGCAGGAGAAGTTGAGTTCCACCGCGTCGCAGCCGGCCTCTTCGGCCATTTGGGCCAGTTTCACCCATTCCTGTTCCGTTTCGCCCATAATGGAGGCGATGACAATCTTGTTGGGATACCGTTGTTTCAGGCGTTTCAGGATATCAAAGTCTACCTCTACGGGATTCTCGCTCAGCTGTTCCATGTTCCGGAAGCCGAAGAAATCTCCGTGGCTGCCTTTCTCGTACACGGCATCGAATCGCGGAGACACCTCCTGGATGTCTTCCATGCAGATGGTTTTGTAATACACGCCACCCCAACCGCCCTCGAAGGCGCGCGCCACCATGTCGTAGTTGGTGCAGATGGCCGATGACGCCAGGAAGAAGGGGTTCTCGCAGTGGATGCCGCAGAAGTCGATGGCCAGCGAGGGTCGACGGCTGTCTACTGCCGCAGCCGGCAGCGCTTTGGCGATTTCCCGGATGCGGATGGGACGGTCGTAGTGGATGCAGGCTTGCTCGGCGGCCTCCAAATCGGCATCCGATGCGTTTTCTGTCCATTTTCCGGCGAGCGCTTCGTTGCCAAAACGGATGGCTCTGATGGCTCTTGCGGGATCTGCGTTCTTACATGCTTTGCTGCAGGGTGCATCGGCACAAAACAGACAGCGGGATGCTTCTTCGTGTAGGTGCATAATTGGTGTATTATTAATACGTGGTTCTCATTTAACTCATTAAAGGAACGAATTATCTCCATGAAAAACAAATAAAACGCGCGATTATTGCGAAAAAACACCTAACTTAGCCAATATTCATAAAGTATTAGACGCTATGACCCCGAGAGAACGCATCCTAGCCACCGTCAACCGCCAACCCACCGACCGCACCCCCGTAGACTTATGGTGCACGCCCGAAGTGCTTGATATGCTCCGGCAACATACCGGAACGGAAGATGAACTGGAGGTGTATCACAAGCTTGGACTGGACAAGATTGTCTGGATTTTCCCGGGCTACAACGGCCGTTACTTCGACCCGAACGATAGCGGCGAGATTACGATGTGGGGCGTTCCTACCCGTATGGTGAAGGCCGGCCTGGCTACCTACCAGGAGTATATCAACCCGCCGATTGGCGACTACGAGGAGCCTTCCCAGCTGGCGGACTACCCTTCCTGGCCCGACCCCGACCTCTTCGACTACGAGGGTTCGAAGGCGCTCGGCCGCAAGGCGCGCTCGTGGAATTTCGCGACCATCGGCCCCTGGATTTCCCATTTCGAAATCTACTGCCAGATGCGCGGATTGGAGAATGCGCTGATGGACACGCTGGCCTACCCGGAGTTCCTGGATGCCACCATCGAGCGGATCGATGCCATCCAGACCGTGATGCTGGAGCGTTTCCTGAAGGATATGGGCGATGACCTGGATATGATTTTCATCAGTGACGATATGGGGATGCAGAACAACATGCTCATCTCGCTGGAGTCGTGGGAGACCTTCTTCAAGCCGCGCCTGAAGAATTGGTGCGACCTTATTCACAGCTACGGGAAGAAGGTGCTGTACCATACCGACGGTGCCGTGCTTCCCTTGATTCCGGGGCTTATCGAGTGTGGGATTGATATCCTAAACCCTATTCAGCACGTATGTACGGGAATGGATACGGCCGTCTTGAAGGAGCGCTTTGGCAAGGACCTCATTTTCCACGGCGGCATTGAGAACCAGCGCATCCTGCCTATGGGTACCGTAGACGAAGTGATCCAGGAGACGCGCCAGTGCCTTGACACCCTGGGCAAAGGCGGCGGCTACATCTGCAGCTCCTGCCACAACGTCCAGCCCGGCACACCCCTCGCCAACATCCTTGCCATGATCCACACCGTCCACACCTCCGCCTAACCCGCCCGGGACACCTTCGCCCGGCAATCTCATCCACCAAAACGGCCTCTACGGTGGATGAACGGCACTATTTTGTCCCAAGGATACCTTCCAGGCTTGGGACCTTCCACACTGGGGGCCGTTTTCCCGGATGGTCACCCCCTTCCAACCGGGGACCGTCCACACTAGAGGCCATTTTCCCGGAAGGTGACCCCTTCCTACCGGGGACCGTCCATACCAGGGGCTTGTTTCCCGGATGGTCACCTTTCTAAACCGGGGACCTTCCACACTGAAGGCCATTTTCCCGGAAGGTCACCCCCTTCCAACCGGGGACCTTCCATACCAGGGGCTTGTTTCCCGGATGGTCATCGTCTGGGGTGCGGGATGAAGCCGGATGGCGCCATCCCGCACCGGGCAGGTGTGGTCCGGCTGGACAGGGGCGTGCGGTGGACGGGTGCGTGGGTGACGGGGTGGAAGCGAGGACGGCCTTTCCCCAGAGCCGCCCGCAGCTTTCACCAGCCGCCGCAGTTGGCGGGTTCTGCGGCGGCGCCCCCTGCCCCGCCGGAATTAACTCTGTTCACCCTAGACCAAACAGGGCAAGTGTACCTAGTCTCGGTCAAAAAAGGGAGACTACTATCACCCAGACTCCCAACCTTCCACGCCAGAGGCGATAATTCCGGCAAGTAAATTCAATTACTTGAACAGCTCAGAATGTGAGCCTAAACGAACAAGTTTAATTTGGTGACTGGCTGCATCAATCCAAATAAGTAAGAAATCATTCTGGACGTGACATTCCATACAGTCCTTGAACTCGCCGGTAAGCATATGCGGCTTATAGGAAGCATCAACATTACCATTATCTCTCAACTGTTGCAGTACAGTTTTTAAAGCGGTTATCTTTAATGGTTGATTCTGATAACGCTTCAAATCCTTTTTAAACCTTGTAGTGTAAGATAATTCCCACATATCAAAGCTCTGCTACAAATCCTTCCAAATTATCCACATCCAGTTTTTCCAACTGTTTTCCAGAACGGACTTCTTCAATGGCTGCAACGGTTTCTATATTGGGCTCATCGTAAACGATGTCCATCAAGACTGTCTCAACATAGTTGTTGAGACTCCTGTTCTCTTTCTTGGCCTTAATCTTCAAACGCCGTATTAAGTCTTTGTCAAATCTAAAGGCTGTTTGCACCTTGGTTGTAGAGCTAATCATAACAGTGTTATATTTTATACTGCAAATATATAACATTAATATAACAATTGCAAAGATAGGTATTATTATCATTCCCGCAAACTAATTCTCAAAAACAAAGGCACCAGCGTGCTGCAGGTGCCTTTACAAAAAAGCATCGGCATTTAGCCGATGCTTGCTCCCCCTCGGGGACTTGAACCCAGGACCCCCTGATTAACAGTCAGGTGCTCTAACCAACTGAGCTAAGGAGGAATGTTTTGCAAAGGTACAACATTTTTCCCGATGTGCAAATATTTTTCGCTTTTTTTTGCTTACCTTTGTGCTACTGGAACGAAGCCTAATGGATATTGACCTCTTGTCAAAAATGGTCAAGGAAATGATTCTTGACAACGATTCAGTGACGCTTCCGGGAATCGGAAGTTTTGTCGCTGAAGTTGTTCCGGCTACCTTCTCGGACAAGGGTTACACCATCAATCCGCCCTACCGCCGCCTGTTCTTCCGGCAGCGCCATCAGGATGATTCCCGGCTGATCGATTTCTATTGCAAGACCAATAATGTGGCTCCTGCCGATGGCGAACGGATTCTGACAGAGTTCCTTGCGGGTCTGAAAGAGATTTTGATAGAGAAGAAAAACGTCATCCTGCCTGGCCTGGGACGGCTTCGCGCCACGAAGGAGAACAATTTCTTCTTTGTTCCGGACGAAGATTTGGATATCTATCCTAACGGTTATGGTCTGGAGCCGATTTCGCTCAAGACGCATCAGGAGACCGAGGAGGAGGTTTCGGCCGCTATCGCCGGTCTCCGGTCGATTATCGATGAGCCGGCAGTGGCAGCGACGGCGGAGGAGCCGATCGTGGAGCCGGCGGAAATGCCGGTTCAGGCAGCAGCCGAGCCGATTGTAGAGCCGGCGGAGATGCCGATTCAGGCAGCAGCCGAGCCGATCGTGGAACCGGCGGAGATGCCGGTTCAGGCATCAGCCGAGCCGATCGTGGAACCGGCGGAAGTGCCGGTTGTGGAGCCGGTTACCGAAGAGGTTCCGGAGCTGATGATAGAGCCGGTGGAGGCACCGGCCGAAACTCCGGTTGCAGAGTCGGAGCCCGAACCGGAGCCGGTTGTGGAGCCCGAACCCATTGATATTTCCCTGCCGGAAGAGGAGGATTCCGTTGAAGAGCCCATCGCAGAGCCGGTTGTTCCTGAACCGGAACCGGCAGCCCCCGCGGCCCCGGCGCCGGCAAAGAAGCCGCGCAACCCGTGGATGACCCTTGGGCTGGTCCTGGGCGCCCTGCTGCTGGCAGTGGCACTCTTCCTGCTGATCTTCGTCATCCTGGCGAAGGTAGATCCGGAGTTCATCGACTCCATCCTCTACTCCCCCGAGGAGCTTCGCATCATCAATTATTAACGGAAATGAGATAGAATCTCGTCAAGGGCGGCAAAGTCCGTGACGAGCACATCGCGGGGTTTGGAACCCTGCTGGGGCCCGACGATTCCGGCAGCCTCCAGCTGGTCCATCACGCGGCCGGCCTTGGCATAACCCATACCCAGACGGCGCTGCAGGTCGGATGTAGAACCGCGCTGCGAGGTGACCACAAGGCGGGCCGCCTCTTCGAAACGCTCATCCAGCGCCTTCATATCAATCATACCCGTTCCCTCTTCAACAGAATCCGTTTCCGGAGCGGGCAGATAGTACGGCGTGTTGTAGCACTTCTTGTAGCCCTCCTGCTCTCCCACGGCATCGGTCAGTTTGCCAATCTCGTCATTGCTGATAAAGGCGCACTGCACCCGTTCCATCTCCACGCCCGCGTAATAGAGCATATCGCCCTTGCCGATCAGTTTTTCGGCGCCGGGAGAATCCAGGATGGTGGAAGAGTCGATACGGGAAACCGTACGGAAAGCGATACGGGTAGGGAAATTCGTTTTGATAAGACCGGTAATCACATCCACGGAAGGACGCTGCGTTGCCAGGATCACGTGGATACCCGCCGCACGGCCCTTCTGCGCCAGTCGGATGATGGAAGTGGAGATGCTCCGGGAGAGGTTTCGCGCCTCGGCACCGGCTCCCACCGACATGGTAAGGTCTGCGTACTCATCAATCACCGCCACGATGTACGGAAGGAACTTGTGTCCCTCGTCCGGACGCAGCTTGCGGTTGCGGTACTTCTCGTTATAGAGCTTGATATTGTTCACATAAGCCTGGCTCAGCAGTTCGTAGCGCTCGTCCATTTCCACGCAGAGCGAACGCAGGATCTTGTCGGCCATTTCCGGCTTCTTCACAATGCAGTTCGCCTTTTCCTCCGCCTCGTCCGCGCTGTCCGGCAGCACCGCCAGGTAATGCTTCATCAATTTCTCGTAGGCCGAGAACTCCACCATCTTCGGGTCGATGAACACGAGTTTCAGCTCCGAAGGATGCTTGGAATACAGCAGCGAGGCCACAATCACGTTCAGTCCCACGGACTTACCCTGCTTCGTAGCACCCGCCACCAGCAGGTGCGGCGCGTCGGCCAGGTCGAACACCTTTACTTTCTGGGTGATGGTATAGCCGATGGCCACCGGGAGTTCCGCCTTGGAGCGGCGGAAGGCATCGTCGTTGAGCATAGCTTTCAGCGGCACGATGGACGGCCGGTCGTTGGCCACCTCGATACCCACGGAGTCCTCCAGGGTAACCACACGTACGCCCTTGGCATTCAGCGACATAGCGATATCTTCCTGCAAACTCTTGATGGCAGAAATCTTCACGCCGGGTGCCGGATATACCTTATATAATGTAACGGTCGGGCCCACGTTGGCCTTCACCTCGTTAATCTGGATCTTGTAGTTCGCCAGGGTGGCGATGATCTTGTTCTTGTTGCGCGTAAGTTCCTCAGTAGAAATGTCCTGGCGGGACGATGCATAGTCGTCCAGCAGGTCCAGCGACGGGAACGCGTAGTTGGGAAGTTCGGCCCGATTGTCGATCCGCGGCAGCTCTTTCTTCACTTCCGTGTCTATCTTATCGCCCTCCACAATCTCGAAGCCCGGTTCTACCTCCGTTGCTTCGCCTTCCGGAGTCTCCTCCGACAAAGCCTCTTCCTCGGCCGGATCGGTCAGCGGCGTCTGTCCCCGACGGGAAGCGCGGGCCGGAACGGGTTCCGGTTCGGGTTCGGGTTCCATTTCCGGTTCGGGTTCCGTTTTAACATCCTTCATCCAGGCGGGCAGGACCGATTCCTCCGGCTCGGTCTCCTCCTTGGGAGCGCGCGGCTGTCCCAGCGACAGCAGCCATTCCGAGAAGGAATTGCCCAGCAGGAAGATCCATCCGGCCAGCAAGATCACCAGCAGCACACCGGTAATGACCGTCCCGAACAGATTCTGCGACCAGGCGATAACCGCCGAACCGCCATCGCCGCCCAAACCACCGTCGAAAGTGGATTCCAGGCCGGCCAGCGAGGAGATGTATCCCAGCAGGAAGGAGGCCACGATAGCCCCGCTGAGCGCGATGAAGAAGGTCCGCAGCAGGGATTGTTTCCACCGTCCCAGCAGCAGGCGGACAGCAATGGCTACCATAATGATAATCAATGCGTAACTTCCCAGGCCGAACCATTTCCCACAGAGGAGGTGGGCCCATTTCAGGCCGGTTTTTCCGCACATATTCGCCACCTGCTCGGCCTGCGACATCATGGCAGGGTCGCGCAGCAGACTCTGGTCAGCCTTCCACGTAAAAAGGTAAGAGGTCACCGACAAAAAGGTGAAAAGGGCAAACGCGGCGACAATAAGGCCGGAGATAATTCTCATACGGGCCTTCTCGCCATCGTCCATGGTCTTCCAGAAAGTGAAAAGCCGTCTCATCCGAGTCTATTTACGATTCTTGTTTTTCTTATTGAATTTGCCGTTGCGGCCTCCCTGGCGGGCGCCGCCCACGTTCATGCTCATACCCGGGCGCGAGAAGTTGGAATCGCCCGAAATCTTGGAGAGCTCGATTCCCTCCGGAACCTGGATGCGGCCGTTGGAGAGTTTCTCGATATCGGAGAAAATGGTCTCGTCGGCCACGCTGTCCTTGTTCCAGATGAGATACTGCTGGCGCATGTAGATGGCCAGCGAGCGGATCATCGCCGTTTTCACTTCGCCGTCGGGCTCGGTGGCAATCAGGTCGATGATACTTTCAATGTTGCGGCCGTAGTGGCGTGCCTTTACCGGCTTGGTTTTCAGCGGAATCGTGAGCGGGGCGCTCTCCAGGATGGCCGGTTCGGGGGCCGGATACGGGGCGTCCACATCCAGGTCCAGGCCCGCAATCAGGTAGAGGTGGTCCCAGAGCTTGTGCTCGAAGTCTTCCTGCGTATGGACCTGCGGATTCAGCAGCTCCATCACCTTTACGATGGCCCGTGCCTGGTCCGTCCGCTTGGCGCGGTCACGCACCTGTTTCATCTGCTCCACCATGGACAGGACATTCCGTCCATATTCCGGCATCACCAGTTTCTCCCGTTCGGTATTATAGAACAATTTAATGACTTGATCGGTAGCTTCCATAAAGACAATATATCATGAGTTGCAAAGATAATAAATTATTCTACAACATCCACCTCATTTTCCTGTAAGTACCAGAGATATCCTTCTACGGACGGCCAGCCCATCCGGCGGCACAAAGACACATAACGGCTCACCTGTTTGCGGTGCGCGGCATGGCGGACGCCAAATTTATAGTCTATGACGATGAGTCCCCCGTCGGGCCGGCGCACGACCCGATCCGGCCGCCACACGGCACCGTCGGTATCTGCGATGGGACATTCTGTCATCACCGCCGACCGGTCTTCCGGGAACCACCCCCGGTCCGCCACGGAACGGATCCGCCCGGAAAGCCACTCGCGGGCCTCCTCCGCTTCGGGACCGGGCAGTGCGCCGGCCGTAAGTGCCTCATTTACAGCACCCGGCAAATCCTCGGAGACGCAAACTTTGGAGAGGATTCCATGCAGGACGATGCCTCGCAGGCGTTCCGATGCCCCTACGCCCACGGCCCCTTCCTCGCCGAAGAAATCGGCCGCATCGGCACTCAGGCGCAGACGGCCGCCCAGCGGATAGGACGGATAGGCAGACGCTACGCTCCGGGCCGGTTCCTTGCGTTTCAGCTTGTTGAAATCGTAGAAAGTTCCATAGAACCGGGTATCGGCATCCACGAATTCCCGCAGGAGATCGGCCACCTTCGCGTTGCGCGTTTTGTCGGCACAGATGACGTGCAGACCGTTGACCGCACGGGTCAGCGCTACGTAGAAGGTGTTGATATTGTCTATATACTGCAAGAGACGCTCCTGGGCGTAGGCCCCTTCGAAGAGGGTCGCATCCGTCTTGCCGGACACACGCACCTGATAAACGCCGTCTGCAACGCCTTCCAGCGGGGTTCCGTCCAAGACGGGCCGGTTCCAGCTGTCCGTATCGCGGAAAAGTCCCACCTCTTCGGCATACGGGAAAATCACATACGGGAATTCCAGGCCCTTGGACTTGTGTACCGTCATAATGCGGACCGCGTCGGAGTCCTCCGGCGAGCTGATGGTGGGGTCGGCGTCCTGCCAATCCTTCAGGAAGGCGGCCGCGGAATGGCCATTCAGGAGGGTCCATTCCTGCAGTTCATCCATAAATGACTGGATGTAAAGTACTTCACTGTCAAACAGTTCCGGGTCTGACCGACGGATTTCGCGAAGCAGCATCTCGCAGAGTTCGGGCAGGGAATGCTGGCGGGAGGAAAGGACCTCCGGGTCTACCTCCAGGGTCTGGGCCAGGAAGGAGTTGACCGTATCGGCCGGATTCTCCACATAACTGAGCAGGGACACCAGCCGCCGGACGGTCACCGAGGATTTGACGTGCAGGGAATCATCCGAAATGACCTTGATTCCATTGGCCACCAGCAGTTGGGCGATATGGGAACCGGTGTCGTTCTTGCGCACCAGGATGGCCACGTCACAAGGCCGGGCACCGGCGGCAAAAACCTTCTTCAACGATGAGAGAACCTGTTCGTCCTCTTCCTCAACCGGGCAGAAAGTCACCTCGACGCTGCCCTTGGCGTCGTCATCGCATTTGACGTGCTGCTGTACGCCTGCGTACATCTTCCGGATCCGGTCTCCCGAGCCGCACAGTTCATCCAGGCGGCCGGCGGCATAGGCAAAGAAATCGCCATTGAAGTCCACGATGGTTTTCAGGCTGCGCCAGTTGTCTTCCATCTCCTCCACGTTGCTGCTCGGGAATTCCGCCTCTATCTCGCTGTCCAGCAGGTTCCAGTCCGAGCCTCGCCACCGGTAGATGCTCTGTTTGACATCGCCCACAATCAGGCTCTCGCGCCCGTAGTCGTCGCTTTCGTGCAGCAACGGCCGGAAGTTGGCCCACTGGATGCGCGAGGTATCCTGAAATTCGTCCAGGAGGAAATGCTCGAACCGGACGCCCAGTTTTTCGTAGACAAAGGGGGTGTCCTGCCCGTCTATAATCTTCAGCAGCAAGGAGTTGGAGTCGTCCAGACTAAGGACGTTCTTCTCTTTGAGCAAGGCCTCGAAGGTGGTGCACAGTTCTCCGGCGATGCCCAGTTCGTACAACTGGCTGCGCAGCAGCTGGGCCGTCCGGAAGACCTTATAGGGCTGGCCGAACAGGTCGCAGAAGGCCTGCAGCGGGGCTTCCAACTGCCCCTGGACGCGTGAAAGCAGGTGGGCATTTTCCTTGGAGAACCATTTGGACGAATCCCCGCAGGTGCGCACGAAGGCATCGGTCGGCGCCTCAATCTCCCCCCTTCCGTCTGCCAGTTTAACATAGCCTTCCATCTTCCCGAGCCATTTCCGAGAGCTTTGTTCCGGGTTTACCCCGCAGGCTTCCAACACGTCCAGAACGGCCTGCGAGCGCGTTTTTACCTGGGAACGGAAGTCGTCCTCCGCCTTTTTGAAAACGGCTTGGACACGCTGCAGGTTCTCCGGAGAATAGAAGGTTTTTTCGTCAATGCCCGCCGCCTCGATCTGCTCGCGGAAAGCATCGCTCTTCAGCTGCTCGGCCATCTTGTACAGGGCCTCTTCCAGGCTGAAGGTACCCTTTTCGTTCAGGCGGTCCATCACGCTGGCCGTTACCCATTTCAGCAAGGGACTCCCCTCGCTCAGGGATTCCAGAATCCGGTCTACGCTCTCGTGTACCAGCGATTTTTTGTCCAATTCTACCTGGTAGGAGGCAAAGCGGCCGATCTCGCGGGAGAAGGCTTTCAGGGTCTGCTGGAAGAAGCGGTCGATGGTGCTCACCGCAAAGGCCCCGTAGTCGTTCAGGATGTCGCTCACCAGCTGCGTAGCCCGCTGTTCCAATTGGGACGCGGTATATCCCCGGGCCGCAAATTCCTGAAAATAAGGAGAAGAGGCTGCGTCTCGCGAGAGTTTGTCCAGTTCTTTCAGGATGCGGCTCTTCATTTCAGCGGTGGCCTTGTTAGTAAAGGTCACGGCCAGGATGTGCCGGTAGGCATACCGTTCTTCCGAACCCAGCAAGAGTTCGATATATTTTCCTGTCAGGCGGTGCGTTTTTCCGGAACCCGCCGAAGCTTTCAGAATCCGTATCATCGTCCGCAGATATTTTTAAAATCACAATAGGTACAGGTCTTGGTATCCGAGGTCCGGCGCCAAGGGACGGACAGGTCTGTCAGCTCGTCCAGCAGACCCTTCACCGACTCGTCCATCAGCCGGCCGAATTCCTCGCTGGCAGAGACTTCTTTCAGAGGATTCGCAAAGAGGCGCGCCACCGGGTACAGGACGTTCAGCACCTGTTTCCCGCGCGTCTGTTCCGCCATCGCCTGGTCATACAGATACATCTGGAGGGCGATTTTGGGCCGTTTGCCCGTTTCCGGTCCGAACAGGGCGTCCACCACCTTGGCGGCATTCTCGTCGGTGATTTCCATCTCCTGGTCGGCCACCCGTCCGGTTTTATAATCCACAATGCGTACCTCTCCGTCCCGGAAGGAATCGATCCGGTCGATAAAGCCGATGAAGCGGAAGCCGTTCCACTCCCAGATTTTCTTTTCCTCCAGGCCCAGAATGCTGAAATACGACACCTTGCGCTCCTTCATCAGGGCCAGGTCGCACTGCAGGGTCTTGAGCACGTATTGCAGGATCACATCTTCCAGCACCAGGTTGCGTCCGGTCACCTCCGGGGCGCGAAGTTCCTCCAGGATATGCTGGCGGATGCGCGCGCGCAGGTCTTTCTTTCCCGCAATGAGCCGGGTCAGGTATTCCTGGTCGATCCGCGGACGCGGCCGGCCTCCCTCCGAATAAAGGTCCTCCATCGTCTTGTGGAAGACATTTCCCATCATGCCCGCATCCAGGCTCTCCTGCACCTCATCCTCCACCTCCAGGGAACGGACGGTGGCGAAGTAAAATTTGGCACCGCAATCCAGGTAATTCTTCAGGGCCGATGCCGACAGCAGCCGCTCCCGCACGGTTTTCACGTCTTCGGGCGATTTGGGGATGTCCTCGTTGGCAACCGTCCCGTTCAGCGAGCCGGCCGTTGCCACGCGTTCGTCCAACTTTACCTTGAAATGATAGCGTAACTGTTTGATATAGCGGCTTTCTTCCCCGCTGCGCAGTTTCTCGAAACGGGTATCGTACAGCAGCCAGACTTCCTGCGAGCGCTGCAGCAGGCGGTAGAAATAATACGCCCAGACGGCGTCCTGGAACTCATAGGTGGGCAGGCCGAAGCCTTTGCGCAGTTCCGGCGGGATAAACGAGGCGCTCACGCTCTTGCGCGGGAAAAGACCTTCGTTGCACGACAAGATAATCAGGTTGCGGAAGTCCAGCGCACGCGTTTCCAGCGGTCCCATCACCTGGAGCCCTTTCAGCGGTTCGCCGCGGAACGGGACCGTAGCGCCGGAGAGGAGCTGGCCCAACAAGCGGATGAAGGTCTGCGGCAGCACCGCCAGGGTGCATGCCCGCAGGCGGCTCACCGCCAGATAGTATTTCCGGGCGAATTCCAGTTCCAGGGCGATATCCGGTTCCTCCCGGACCGCCGTTGCCACCGCCGACACCACTTCCTGCAGGTAGGCGGCCAGGGCATCGGTCTGTTCGGCGGATGCTTCCGCAGCACCGGTCAGCACCGGACGGAAAAGGGTCCGCATCAGCCCGTCCGCCGCCAGATCGGCTTCGGGAATATAGTACCGGGCCTGCCGTTTGACATCGGCCACAACCTTCATGGCCGCTTCTCCGGCTGCCCGGCGGAAAAGCGAGTTGGAGAAAACGGCCCAGACCTGCCGGTGGTAGAACATCCACCCGGAAGGGCCTTTGCGCAGATGCAGTTGCAGGGTGGCCACGGTGGACATCAGGTCGAACAGGGCGCCGGACGACATCGGATAACCCATGGTGACATTGATATCTTCCACCTTGGGCGGGATGCTGGAGAGCAAGGTGGGCAGGAGGGATTCATCGGGCAGGACCACCGCGCACGTGCGGTCCACCTGCTCCATCCCTTCCAGGATGGCACTCACCTGCTTGGCCTGACCGGTGGAAGACGGGACGCCCACCACATGGATGACGGGTACCGGGAGGCCGCCGGGATCCAACGGGAAGGCCTGCGGGAAATCCGCCACGTTCCGGGCCATGAACAAGGAACTCTTGTTGTCCTTGTCACGCACCCAGTCGCTGGAAAAATCCCAGCAGAACTCGGCCAGGCCGGCCTGATGCATGCGGCGCAGCACCGTCCGTTCGCTCTCACTCAAGGCATTCAGGCCCACGAAAACGAACTTCTCCACCCCGGGGAACTTCTCCGCCAGCAGATCCACGGCACAGTGCTCCTGCATCTGCTCGGCCAACGAGCGGTACAGCATGCCGGGATAGGCCATGCCCTTTTCCTGCAGCCGTTCCCGGAAACGGGTGTACAGCGGCAGGAGGATATCCCAGATCCGGAAAAACTCCACGGCCATCCGGCTGCCTTTCGCAAAGTGGCCGGCCAGGCGGGTAATGGCCTCGCGCTGGGCATCGGACAGGTATTCGAAACCATCCTGCAAGCCCTTGAAATCCGATACGTTCGTAAACAGATGATCGGGATGGACGAGGTATTTGTCTACATCGTCAAAATCTCCCAGCAGGACATCGCCCCAGAAAATGAATTCATCCAGCGGTTCGGCTCCCGGACAGACTTCGCGGTAGCAATCGTACAATTCCAGCAGCAGGCTTACCCGGTCCGTGGACGCGGTTCCATACATATAAGAAAAGAACGCGTCCATGGTGTACATGCGCGGGAGGAAAGCCGGACGGTCTCCCCCGGCCACTGCCTCGGAGAGGAAACGGCCAAAGAATACGCTGCTGCGGCGGTTCGGGAAGACAAAACAGCGTTTGTCCAAGTCTGTTGCCGGATAATAGTGGCCGGCGACCTGTTTCAAAAAAGGTTCCATACACTATATATACTCACAAGATAGCCATTTTTTACACCACGAGCAAAAAATTTTTCATAAATCAAAAATAACTTCTATCTTTGTAAATACAATTTAGAAAATTTCAAATTTAAAACATTTCAATTATGAAGAAGAAATTCAGATGTATGGTTTGCGGTTATGTGTACGAAGGCGAGAATCCGCCGGAGCGCTGCCCGCAGTGTAAAGTTCCCGCCAGCAAGTTCGTGGAAATCAAAGACGAGGACGGAAAACCCCAGTGGGCCTGCGAACACCACATCGGTGACGGCAAGGTAGAGGATGCTGAAGTCCTCCAGGGCCTGCGTGACCATTTCAACGGTGAGTGCAGCGAGGTGGGTATGTACCTGGCCATGAGCCGCCAGGCCGAACGCGAGGGCTATCCCGAGATTGCCGATGCCTTCAAGCGTTATGCCTTCGAGGAGGCCGACCACGCCTCTAAGTTTGCCGAGCTGCTGGGTGAATGCGTCTGGGACACCAAGACCAACCTGGAGAAGCGCTACCAGGCCGAGGCCGGTGCCTGCGAAGGCAAGCTGGCCATTGCCACCCGCGCCAAACAGTTGGGCTACGACGCCATCCACGACACCGTGCACGAAATGGCCAAGGACGAGGCCCGTCACGGCGCCGGCTTCTACGGCTTGCTCAAGCGCTATTTCAATCAGTAAAATCTTCGCCGGCATCGAAGTTGATGCCGTCCCATAGATGCTCCATGGCCCGCCGGTCTTTCTTGGTGGGCCGGCCCGAGCCCCGGTCCCGACGGATAAAGAACGTCTCGACCGGGGCCCGCAGTTTATCCAGTTCGGACTGCGGGGTCAGGTTCTCTGCAAAATCGGGCACCAGCTGCGCTCCCACGCGGTTTTCCAGCAGGCGGATTACGCGATAGGAGTAGCGCACGGTTCCCTTTTGGATATCGATTACTTCGCCCGGCTTCACCTCCTTGGAGGGTTTGGCGGGCGAGCCGCCTACGCGGACCTTGTTGCCCTTGCAGGCATCGGTGGCATCGCTCCGGGTCTTGAAGACGCGGATAGCCCATAGGTATTTATCGATACGGACAGAATCGGCCATGGCTATTGGATTTCCAGGAGGACGGTGCCGGGTGCTTCCGGAACCAGATAGAATTCGTCCACCTCGGCCGGGACCAGCACCGTTTGGCCTGCGCGCAGGAGAACGGTCTCGGCGGGCCGGTTTTCATCGCGCAGCTGGACGGAAGCCGCCCCTTGCAGGCAGTGGTAGATGCTGAAGCGGTCCTGGCCCTCGGAGGAGATGCGCAGCGGCTCGCTTAGCTGCAATTTGACCACGCGGAACTGTTCCTGGACCGCCAGCGTTTCCGCCCCGAATCCCTTTGCACCGGGAACGGCTTCCGGCTCCTTCCACGGGCGGAAGTCGATGAAATCGAAGGCTTCTTCCAGTTCATCGTCGTGCCCGGGATCATAGACGCGGAGCGCCAGTTCGGAGGCTTCGGACACCTCCAGGATCTTCAGTCCGGGACCGGCCGCGTAGACCGTGCACGGGGGGATCAGATAGGCCTGCCCCGCCTTCGGGTGCACGGTATGCAGGACATCGTCCACCTTCCCGGCCAGGCAGCGGCGATAGAAGTCTTCCGCCTCGACCTCGCGGGAGAAACCCAGGTAGAGGGTGGCATCCGGATCGGCCGACAGGATGTACCAGAGGGCCGTTTTTCCGAAGGCATCGTACCGCTGACGGGCGATATCGTCCGGGACATTCACCCGAAGGGGCGTGCGGGTTTTGACCTCCAGGGTTTTGACCGATACCGGGAACTGCGTTCCGAAATCCTGGAAGGCGTTCTCCCCCACCAGCCGGTCCAGATAGGTTTCCATAAGCTCGCTGAGCGGGTTCGATGCCAGCCAGCCGTTGTCTACGAGGGTGTCGGCAAAGCCCAGGTCGGCCAGGTGATAGAGGGCGCCCGTTTCCGGGAATTCCTGGGGAACCAGGCGCAAAGGATATAGTTTTTTTTCTTCTTCCACTTTGTTTCCTTATTTGAACTACTAATATACGAAAATTTGGTATATTTGTCCATATTTATGTTAGGGACTATTGTAAATACCGCCTGCATCCTGCTGGGTTCGACCGTGGGAAGTCTCCTGAAAAAAGGCTTGGGAGACAAGTATCGCGACGTGCTGTACTTTGCTATGGGCCTTGCTTCTATGGCGCTGGGTATCAGCACCTTCACCCAGAACCTCCCCAAGAGCGAATTCCCCGTCCTCTTCATCCTGAGCCTGGCTGTCGGCGGTGTTGCCGGTACGGCGCTGGACCTGGACGGCCGCGCCAAGGCCGCCATTTCCCGCCGGGGCGGTGAAGGCCTGGCCAACGGGCTCATTTCGGCCTCCCTGCTGTTTTGCGTGGGGACTTTCTCCATTGTGGGACCCATTATGAGCGCCACCACCGGGGACAATACCTTCCTGTACACCAATGCCACCCTGGACCTGGTTACTTCTATGGTTTTTGCCGCCACCTACGGTATCGGCATTGCGTTTTCCGCCGCCATTCTGTTCTGCTGGCAGGGCTTTTTCTACCTGCTGGGGAAACTGGCGGCCGAATCGGTCCTCCTGCAGGGAACCCTGATCAATGAACTGGCCATTGTGGGCGGTGTCCTCATCCTTTCGTCGGGCCTGGCCCTGCTCCGCATCAAAGACTGCAAAACCCTTAACTACCTTCCCGCCCTGCTGGTTCCGGTGCTCTGGTTCCTGGCCAGGCAGGTTATCTGACCATATTAAACTTACCAGTATATTATAGTATGTCCTACCAAAAGTTCTTCAATCCGGAAGAATCCTACTCCCGCTCAGAGATAGAGGCCCTTCAGCTCGAGAGGCTGCAAGCCACGGTCAAGCATTGCATGAATTCCCCGTTCTATAAGGAACGTTTCCGTAATGCCGGGCTCACGCCTGCGGATATCCGCACGCTGGACGACCTCAAAAAGATTCCCTTCACCACCAAACAGGACCTGCGTGACACCTATCCTTTCGGGATTGCATCGGTTCCGCTTGATAAATGCGTGCGCCTGCACTCCTCCAGCGGCACCACCGGCAATCCTACGGTGATTTTGCATTCGCAGAAGGACCTGGACGAGTGGGCCAATGCCGTTGCCCGCTGCCTGTGGATGGTGGGCTGCCGCCCCGAAGATGTGTTCCAGAACACATCGGGTTACGGAATGTTCACGGGCGGACTCGGTTTCCAGTACGGTGCCGAGAAGGTTGGCATGCTTACGGTCCCCGCCGCGGCCGGCAACACGCTTCGCCAGCTGAAGTTCTTCACGGACTTCGGCACCACCGTGGTGCACGCCATCCCCTCTTATGCCGCCCGCCTCTACGAGGTGATGTGCGAGAAAGGTATCGATCCGCGCAGGGACACCAAGCTCCGCACCCTCGTGATTGGTGCCGAACCGCATTCGGAGGATACCCGCAAGCGGATCGAGGAGATGCTGGGCGTAAAGGCGTACAACTCCTTCGGTATGTCGGAGATGTGCGGCCCCGGTGTTGCCTTCGAGTGCCCCGAGCAGAACGGCATGCACATTTGGGAGGACTACTACATTGTGGAGATTGTGAATCCGGACACCCTCGAACCCGTTCCGGACGGAGAGGTGGGCGAACTGGTGCTTACGACCCTCAAGCGCGAAGCCATGCCGCTGCTTCGCTATCGCACGCGTGACCTGACCCGCATCCTGCCGGGCGAATGCCCCTGCGGGCGTCATCACATCCGCCTGGACCGCATGAAGGGTCGCAGCGACGATATGATTATCCTCAAGGGTGTCAATATCTTCCCTATCCAGATAGAGACCATCCTGATGCAGTTCCAGGAACTGGCTTCCGACTACCTCATCACGCTCGAAACCGTGGATGACAACGATGCCATGACCGTTGATGTGGAGATGAAAGACCTCTTCATTGATGACTACGGCAAACTCCAGTCCCTTACCCGGGAGATTACCCGCCAACTCCGGGACGAAATCCTGATTACACCCAAGGTCCGGCTCGTGCCCAAGAATTCCCTGCCGAAGAGCGAGGGGAAGGCCGTGCGAGTTGTCGATACCAGAAAGAAATATTAAAAATCCACCCGACTATGACTGTCCACCAACTTTCCGTCTACATAGAGAACAAGTCCGGCGCCCTTGTGAGCGTGCTGCGGCTTCTTAAACAGGAAAAAATCCAGCTGATTGCTTCCACCATCGCCGATACCGTCGACTACGGTATCTTCCGCATCATCTGCTCGCAGCCCGAGAAGGCATACAAGGTCCTGAAGGATGCCGGCGTGGCCGTTTCGCTCTGCGAGGTGTTTGCGGTTGAACTGGACGACCGTCCCGGTATGGCCGCCGACGCCATCGAACTGTTCGCCAGCGAAGGCATCAGCCTGGCCTACCTCTACTCCTTCCTGCTGAACGGGAAGGGCGTCCTCATCTTCCGGACCGACAACCCGGAAAAGGCCGCGGAGGTTATTACCTCACACGGCCTGAACATCATCAAAGAAAAGGATCTTTCCCTTCTGGTGTAGGGGCAGACTATTGCCGGGGGTATAACGCCAGCATTGTCTTGTAGATGTCTTGGATGAGTTGTGGGGTCGGATAGGGGAAGAACTTAATCTCGTCATCCACATAATTGTAATAGCCATTGAAGCCGAAGCTAAACAAGTTTGCAAAGTTATCGGCCATACACTCTTCTGCGGCAATGAGATAGTCTGTGTCGTTACCGACAACCTGGTAGAAGTCAGATGCCTGATCAATGGGAATCAGCGTGTCCGGGTCGTCGAGCGGTACAAGAGCGCTTTCCAGATGGTAGAGGTAAGAGGCATTCGGGTCTGTTGCCGCAAATTCAGCATAGCTGCTCTCGTATACGCCGACGAGGATGCAACGACGCTTCTCCCCGCCAATGGTAAATTCGGCCCAGTGGTCGAATCGTTCCGCATCCGGATTCGTGTAAATCCTATTTCGCACCGTCGGGCCGAATTCCACCTCATGATCCATCACTGTGAAACCAATGAGGCTATATAGCCTCTGACGGAAGCTGGCATCGTTGCGTGATATACAGTGGAACAGTTCGTGAATAATTAAGCAAGGAGTAAAAAGGGATTGCATAAATTCTTCATAAACCAGGGAATAGGTCCGTTTCCCATGCGACTGATTGACAAGGATCTGAAGGATAGGGGAGCTTAAGAAAATCGAATTCCCGAGTGTAAACCCGCCGGCATTGCCCTCGTATTCCATGGTACATTTGATGAAGGTAACTTCTCCCGTTGTGGGAAGGCGGATACCCAAGTAGTTAAAACGGGCTTCGTCGATGCTTATATAAGCGTCCAGGGCTTTCTTCTCTTCATCTGTGAAATCTTGAATCTGACTGGCGTAAAGGGCTGTGAATTCTTCGATACTTTTGGCTTTGCCTCGAGTTTTCCACTCGATGTCGGTCTGTGTATGAGCGTTGAGGTAGGCGGTGTTGGAAAGGAGAATCTGCCGCCCTTCTTCGGCCGATGCATACCGATAGTTTAAAAAGGGTTCTACTACTACTTCTTCCGGATTGCTGGTTGAGCAGCCTGTGAAGAAGGTAATGGCGCAAATCAGCGTCAAAAATGCGAAAAGTGTTTTTCTTGCCATATCCGTCATATTCATTCGCTATTCCCTTGTTTTGCAAAGATAACAATAAAACTCCGAATCTCGAACCTGTCGTTCATCGGAGGGAGCGTTGGATATTCAACGATTTGCACCTTATTACAGAATGAGAACCCCTTCATCCTGGAGCCTTATAGATCAAAGGCATTTTTCTGTGACAGAGAGAAAGAAACAGAGGAAATCATCCGAAATATCAAAAATGGGCGGAATACCACGCTCATCTTTCCCTTCTGGTGTAGGACCTACAGCATTGCTTTCAGGTCGTCTTCCATGTCCTCCGGCGTGGCCGTGGGCGGGAAGCGCTTGATGGCGGCGCCGTCGCGGCTGATGAGGAACTTGGTGAAGTTCCAGAGGATGTCGCTGTCTTTCTCTACGCTCTTGCTGATTCCCTTCAGCATGGTATGCGTGGCCTTGGCCTTCAGGCCCTTGTATTCCTCGGTGGGAGCCTGCGTTTTCAGGTACTCGAAAATGGGAGCGGCATTGGCGCCGTTCACATCGATCTTGGCCATGAGCGGGAAGGTGACACCGTGGTTGAGGCGGCAGAATTCCGCAATTTCTTCATTGCTGCCCGGTTCCTGGTGGGCGAACTGGTCGCAGGGGAAGCCCAGGATAACCAATCCCTGGTCTTTGTAACGCTGATACAAGGCCTCCAGGCCGTCATACTGCGGCGTAAACCCGCATTTGGAAGCGGTGTTGACAATCAGGAGCACCTTGCCTTCGTACTGTGCGAAGTCCACTTCTACGCCCTTGTTATTCAGGGCTTTGTAATCGTAAATCCTTGCCATAATTATGTGATTTTTTCAAATTAATCTTGTTTGCAAATATACATTATTTCTAGTTTGAAGAATGCACCTAATCTTGAAATAATCCGGCAGCGCCTTGTAATTGTCCTGGGCGGCCAGACAAGTATCGGCAAGGTTTACAGGTGCTCGCCAATCATTTTCTCCATCCAGATCATGTCGTACCAACGCCCGAATTTGCGGCCGCACTGGTGGAAGTGAGCTACCTGTTTATAGCCCAAACGGCTGTGGAAACGAACGCTGTCTTGCGAAAGGTATTCATCTTCAGGGTCGATGTATGAGATACATGCGTTCATATTCAGGATGCCCTGCTGCCGGAGCGCCGCTTCGAGTTCGTCGTGCAGGCATCGGCCAATGCCTTGACGATGGTACTTTTTGTCCACGTATAGGGAAGTTTCTACTGACCATTGGTAGGCCGCCCGTTCTTTGAACGCGTTGGCGTAGGCATATCCTATGGGCCTGCCCGTTTCGTCCTCCGCCACAAGATAGGGGTATCGGTCACAGATGTCCACGATTCGCCGCCGAAACTCCTCTACCGTGGGCACATCGTACTCAAACGTAATGGCCGTACACTCTACGTATGGCGCATAAATCGCCAGCAGTGCGGCGGCGTCTTCCGGTATCGCTTTCCTAATCTTTATCATATAATAATCCTTTGCCCTGTTCTATGGTGGCCGAGCACTGGTCCACTTATCTTGGTTCCCGCTACCAAACCCTCCGAATCTCGAACCTGTCGTTCTTTGAGGGACTGGTTCAGATTCAGTCTTTTATCAGTACTTTATTTTAAAATAGTCCAAAAGTGCCTTGTAGTTGTCCTGGGCCGTGAGGCAAGTGTCAGTCAGATAACCGTTGATGTGTCCCCATTCACGAAGGCCACGATAGTAGAAAAACTTGAGGTCGTCCGTAATGATAAACGGAACGATACCGTTTGCCAGGCATTCCTTGAACATCACCAGACGGCCGACCCGTCCGTTTCCGTCCTGGAAAGGATGGATGAGTTCGAACCTCTGATGAAGGTCAATGATGTCCTCCAGTGATTTCTCTTTCTTGGCGTTGTAGGCGGCAAGAAGTGCTTTCATTCTCTGATGGACCTGTTCAGGAGGGCAGGCAGCTTTCCCTGCTACCTCGTTGGGAAGCTTCTTATAGTCACCGACATTAAACCAATCTTTCCTACTGTCAGATGTCCCGGTTTTCAGGGTGTGGTGCAACTCTTTTATGAAAGATTCCGAGAGCCTTTCCTCAGCTCGGTCAATGATAAGATCGATGCAACGGAAGTGGTTGGTTGTTTCTACGATATCATCGACATTCACGCTTTCGTCCGTTATGCCGATGGTGTTGGTTTCGAAAATGTAGCGCGTCTGCTCATGGGTAAGCCTGCTGCCTTCGATATGGTTGGAATTGTAAGTGAGGTCAATCTGCGTTCTATGGTAGATTCCTCCGCTCACTCTTCCTGCTTTTTCCTCCCTGAGGCGCTTCATGAGTGGACTTAATTTGTGTTTTCCTTTCCTGGGCAGCGGGGTATCGGCAGGAATGATCCAGGTCTTTCCTGAAAGAAAAGCCCCGTCCATTTTCCCTTCCCTGCACCAGTTTCGCACAGTGCGTTCAGAAAGGTTATGCAATTCTGCATATTGACTGACGGTAATGAATTCCATAATCTATCGGCAATTAATGCTTCTATGCCGATACAAATATAATAATTCTTGCCGATATCGGCAAGAATAGGATGGCTATTTAGAAAAAACCTAAAATCTCGAACCTTCTGGAGGATATTAAGAAGGTTGAAAGATTTGTACAAAGTGTCGGGCATGCCCGTTATTCCGACGCTTATTCCGATATCAAAGGTAGTAAGAAAACCGGGATTAGTAGTAAGAAAAATTGAAAAAGTAGGGAGAAAATCCTCCAACTGTCGGCGCTTTTTCCGGGGGACCTTCCATGCCAGGGGCCATTTTCCCGGAAGGTCCTGCGATTTTTCGGGGGACCTTCCATGCCAGGGGCCATTTTCCCGGAAGGTCCTGCCTTTTTCCGGGGGACCTTCCATGCCAGAGGCCATTTTCCCGGAAGGTCCTGCGATTCTCCGGGGGACCTTCCATGCCAGGGGCCATTTTCCCGGAAGGTCTTGCCTTTTTCCGGGGGACCTTCCATGCCAGAGGCCATTTTCCCGGAAGGTCTTGCCTTTTTCCGGGGGACCTTCCACGCTGGAGGCCATTTTCCCGGAAGGTCCTGCGATTTTTCGGGGGACCTTCCGTCCGTTCCGGTCTAAACCGGAGCGGTTTTGTTTTTTTGGGAGCGGAGATGACGGGATTTTTGTATATATTTGTATAGTAGATAGACTAATAGACCAAGATGAAGATGAACAGAAAGATTATCCTGACAGGGATCCTGTTGCTTTTAGGGGTAGTTTGCCTCCCGGCCCAGCCGGTAGCCGAGTGTTGGTCTCCCGATGATGACGGCAGCAATTGCGATCGTCTCGTCCGTGTCTTGGAAGAGTTGTGTGATATTGTAAAGAATAAGGATGTCAATAGAATCGAGGGGTTGGTTCCTGAGATTGAGGCATTGACGGTCGACTTTACTAACCATATAGGACAGGAGGTCCCCCAATCCATTCCTTATTATGACAGGGTCAGTTCCTATCTGGATAGTTTGGTGAGGGATGGGGGATCATATCGTGCTTTCAGGTTATTCTCCTTGGAAGAAATACCTGCTCTTCTCTCATTTGCCGATGACACACGCGAGATTAAGTCGCCACCAGCCAATCTGCTTTCTTCCTATTTGCCTTCCAGTTGCTCTGTCGGTGTTTACTCGCTGTGGTTGATTGACTGCATTCGCCGAAACGAAGTGTTGATCGGTCAAAGGATGGAGCAAACATCGGAAAATGCTCCTTTATCTCCGGAATATGCTCGATGGGAACGTTTTTCTTTGGCCCCGGAATTAAGTCATGGGGGGCTCATCCATTTCGGGAGCAAGGATTATGCATTTTACCAGAGTCAAGCGGCGGAAGCATATCGTTTCTGGTGGAATTCCGGCTCGATAGAATCTATTCTTTCAAGGGATCCTTTGGGATTCACAGGTCTTCATTGGTATTAACCACAGGATTCTCACAATTCTCTGATAATCAAACAAATAAGCCAGCCGTGATGGCTGGCTTATTTAGTAGACCAAACCCTCCGAATCTCGAACCTCCGGTTCCTGGAGGGGTTACAGGAAATCCAGGCTTTTTTGGTCAATCTGATGAGCGAAACTAAAGATACAGAGCATCTTTCGATGAGTGAGGGAAATGCTCCACATCAGATCTATGCTTTCTTGCCCATGCCTCCTTGGCAATATATAAAACTTCTTCGCTCTCATTCGCCCAGAAATCCTTTTCCTTTCCCTCGAGAACTCGTTTGAAAAAGTCTACCCCATGAATCATAGCCGTGCAACGAGCATACAAGAATGAATCATCGTGACCAACGTTCTTCTGAGTGAAAGAGTGAATAAAGTAAGGCTTGTTTAACAAGGATAGCAAATCTGCCAATGTGTCCTCGAATCTGAAAATCACGTCGTCCTCTTCTTGAGACAAGCGGATAACAGCTGCGTTGGTTTCAACTTCATATTCGGAAACTGGTCGGCAAAGAGACAGGATTTCCCAGAATAACGGATCTTGCTGGGATTCCGTCAATGTGACTGGATCCGGTCTGTTTCTTCGTTGATAAATAAAAAGAGCCACACCCGCTAAAACCAGGAGGATAATCAAAACAGTTTTGGTAGACATTATTCCCATTGTTGGATTTCACATGCATCTTTGGCAAAGATAAGAAAAGAAACAAAACGTTGGTTCTTTTGTGGGTACAATCTTTTTTCCCCTTCTTATTCTGTTAATACTAGTGATGCGTTAATTTAACGCGTTGTTCATATAACTTATTAATATTTAATGTTTTACTAACGTTTTGGCTTGTTCACGATTTGAATCACACATTTGTACCACATTTTTTATTCCATTGCATTTTTTAACATATAATTTGGATACCAAAATGGTATTCATTATATTTGCAAAAAGTAATTCATTATGACTGTTGTTAGCATACGAGATTTCAGGGCAAACCAGAGCAAGTATCTTGGTTTGGCTGCCGGTGGGGAGAGCGTTATCTTGACGTCCCGCACGGGTAGTTTCAAGATTGTGCCCGTGACTGAGGACGATAGCCTTGTCAGCAAGAAGGAGTTCTTCGCCCGCATTGACGAGGCGCGCAAGAACATTGCCGAAGGTAAAGGTACTACAGTATCGAGTAAGGAGGAGTTGGATTCTTTGTTGGCAAGTCTGTAAATGTATACCCTGGAATTTGCTCCTCAAGCACTTGAGGATCTATCTACACTGAAGAAGTCAGAACCTGCTGCGTTCAAAAAGGCGGGGAAACTGTTGGTAGAGTTGCAGGAACATCCCAAAACTGGGACTGGAAAGCCAGAACCCCTCGCTGGAGATAGGATTGGGCAATGGTCCAGGCGAATCTCACTAAAACACAGACTCATCTACGAGATAGAAGAGACCGTCGTAAAGGTGGATGTACTATCCGCCTATGGACACTATGATGATAAATAAAACGATAAGGTATGAATACTCGCTTTTACATTTCTCTTTCTTTGTTGCTATTTATGTTTTCATCATGTAGCAGGACTCCCGAACAGATAATATCAAGAAATTGGGGCATTAATGTCAACAAGATTGAACATCGTGTCGATTCATTCAAAGACAAGTGGTACCCCAATGGCGATGGAAAATGTGAAGTAAAGATGCATATAGTGCTTTCTAATAAAGATCTTGAACAACTTGTTAGCCAGGGCGCCCAGCCTCTTCCAATTTCCGAAGAGCCAAACCTCATTGATTATCTTGAGCGTCTATCTGGGATTAAAGGGGCAAGCAATGGTGTCTACTATTACAAACCCGAAGGGAGCCAAGCCCCTCTGGAACACACCTTTCTTATCTACGACAAGGATTCGCAAACGCTATTCTATCATCTAAGTTTAATGTGATTCAATCGATAGCCACCGATACCTTAACAGCCGCCCGAGGCACAACAAGACTTTGTAAGTTGCTGATGTTCAAACACTTTACAAAGTCTTGTTTTTTGTATCCCCCAAATTTGGTCATTTTTGGTCACAAATTATCAGGTGCTGAAACAAATTCCATCCAATAATAATCCTATATTTGTATTGGGTTTACCATTTGCATCAAATATGAGAGAGAGAGTTTTCACAATCATTTGGGCCTTATGTTTTCTGCTTCCTATCGGAGGGTGCCACAATAACAAGGGAAACGTGCCTCTCTTCAAAGATGCCGTAATCCAAGACTCACTACTGTGTTTCTTAGAAAGAATTGACAGTATTCCCAACTCCTATGGTGCCCCATCTTTGTATGCTGTAAGTTTCTGGTTGACCGACCAGGATTCTTTGATTCAATTTAGTGCCAACGCAGCCTTATGGGAATACGTTTCTTTTGTAGACACGACTAGTTTAGAGTTAGATGATAGTCTATTTGAATCACTATTCGACAATTGTGATTACAATACAAGCCCGCCTCCAGCGAGTGTTGCTGATTCTGTAAAGACTCGACAACCAAATTGGATAGGCCTCTATAAATATGGAAAGAAGCACGTTTTGGTTGAAGCTGACTGGGATCCTTCCTCTATAATCAATATGTCAGCTTTGAAACCTTGGGAAGCCTTTGAGCGTTTATACCATTATGAGGCCCCCCAGCAAGCATCTGATTGTGATTTAACTCACTATCGATATCACTGCTCTAAAACATATCTTTACAGGAGCCCGAATAATGTACGCCTTATCAGTAGACGGATAGGTAAAGCCGACCCAAGTTTTAAGCTCTATCCTGAAACGATAGAGTATTGATTTTCTTTTTCTAGTTTTCGGTCACTTTTGGTCACCTCTTTCTTCCAGACAAAAGAACCGGGAGGCCGATAAATTGGAATTCATTATTCTTTGTCTCCCATCATATGAATTCTGGAAAACTCTTTCTTGAAAGGAGAAACATCCTCTTCTGATAATATACCTTGATTGTATCTGTGCTTAATTTCACCTACGAAATCCATATAATAATCATCGTGCTTCATTGAAGCGACAATCCGAGGAATGGCTTTGTGTGCTTCCGGAGAGAAGTCTTTATACCATCTGCCGTGCCGTAAACAGTCTGACACGATTCTCTGAGCGCTTTTGACCTGCCCGGTTTCATACAATTCAGATGCCCTGAGGATATATGCATTCCAGTCAGTTACGGCAAACATAGAAAGGTTGTTGGTGATGTAATCAATGATATCAGTCGCCTTGGCAGATCGAGCGATGACCATGTTGTTCGGATCCACCAAAACGATATCCGGGTAAGATGAAACCCCCATTTTCCGCTCAATCCCAACCTGACCTTTCATCTTTGACACAATCATCAGAGCCCGGCCATAGTCAGGGTTGAAATTATTGAAATAAGGCTTCAGCGAATCGGAAAACGTTAATGCGAAATACTCTGGATTCGCATCCAGAACAGACTGCCTGTCAACAGGCGCGGTATTAAATCCAAAATACAGAATTGTGTACAATACGTCGTCATTGGACAAGCGGGAAAGCTTTCTTTGCCCACTGACAGGATATCTGATGTCTGGGACCCTCTCACCAACGGGAACCTGTGCATTACTGACAATCGGGAGAAGTAACAATATCACCAATAACGTTGAACGTTTTCGCATATAAATTACGATTTATCTGTTTGTTATTCTTTAGTGAAGATATAAACCACCAATGTAGGTAGAACGACCAATAGGATCAGCGAAATCTCCACCAAAGCGTAGGACCCGAAATAATCGACCAGTGTCTTAAATTTCAGAATCCCATCAACCAGCAGGACCAGGAGCGCGAACCAGCAGATTCCAAATATCGCTGCAAACTTGAGCTTTCTTTTCTTCAGTTTCATATAATTCTCGACTTATCGAATGAAATGCATCCCGTCCCACGGTTCGTCACTTCCTGGCATTGGTTTGCCTCCGGTTGCTCTCAACAGGGCGGCCATGTTATTCGCCAGTGTGCGCATCGTCTGCAGACCTTCGCGGTCCAGCGCCGCCTGACCAGGTTCACGTCCGTATACTATGTTCCAGTACTGCGAGGTTACAACAGGCATGCTCATCATCTGGAATGGCATGTTCAGAGTTTCGAACGTCGCGGTTGCTCCACCTCGGCGGCATACGGCAACAGCAGCTGCGGGCTTGCCCCTGAAGGCAGCTCCGTTCGAATAGAACGCCCGCTGGATAATGGAAAGCACCGCACCGTTCGGCTGGCCCCAATACACCGGGGATCCTACGATAAGTGCATCGGAAGAGTTCATCTTTGCAGAGATGCCGTTGCAGACATCATCATCAAACACGCAGGCCCCCGGCTTGTCTTTGCACGTGTTGCAGGCGATGCATCCACGGACGGGTTTGTTGCCGATCCAAACGATTTCACTCTCTATGCCGAGTTTTTCCAGCTGCTTTGCAATCTCAGCCAAAGCAATGGACGTATTTCCCTTCTGGCGCGGGCTGCCGTTGATAATTAGTACTTTCATATCTTACTGATACTTGCAAGTTCCGGTCGAGTAAGTGGAGGGGAGTTTCACCCCTCCCTTCTCTCGGAACCGTGCTTGACAGTCTCCCGTCACACGGCTCTTCGTACTTACTCCTTTTAAGTTGTTAATAATGTTTTATCAGTTTATATTGCATTCCATCTGCCCGTTCGGTACGGGATGTATCCCGCTGCCCAATGAGAGAATAACGCTCTGTTGCTATTGACAATTTGTACAAGGAATAGGTGCGCTTTACGTCTGCTTCGTCTAAGCCGTTTGTACTTCTTCCTTATCCAATTTGCCAAGACTCGATTGAGGTAGACCATTACTTTCCGGAACTCAGTTTTACCAAACTTCGAGTAGTAATTAATCCAACCTCTGACCACAGGGTTGATTTGGCGGGCAATGTCCTCCAGCCTGTAATGATAGTTCTGCAAGATTCTCCAACTGCGGATTTCTTCCCTTATTTTCTTGCTCGCTTTCTTGCTGATGGCTGGCTTGAATGCCGTAAAGA
>Ga0256407_10002688_pt1 | contig 33315 bp, 56 predicted proteins | sample RumenRJG_04DNA_FD_193489 | JGI IMG/M metagenome (GOLD analysis project Ga0256407, IMG submission 193489) | Bovine rumen microbial communities from Lethbridge, Alberta, Canada - RJG_04 | ecosystem: Host-associated > Mammals > Digestive system > Stomach > Rumen | place: Canada: Alberta...
TAAATTACCCTTTTCATAATCAGGCTTAATTATATTGTAGAATATTTCTTTAGTCTGTTCATCATTTGCTCCTACAATACTGTTGTCTAAGTAAGCAGCACTCTTTAGTTTAGATACCTCAGGACTTTCAGCTATTCTATGATTACTCTCGTCATAGATTTTATCAAGAGCATTTAGATTCTTTGTTTTATTGTGCTCATGCCTACCATGACCAATCATTCCTGGTAAGGAAAACATATCAGCAATTGCACCCATAACCTTGGAACCTTCTTCTCCTACAATAGGCTTAAACAAAGATTCATTCGCTTTAGTTGTCGCTCTATTCCAAATTGAGAATATGTTGTTATCTTTTACTTCTCCACCAGGTTGATATTTACCATTAGCGTATGCCTCAAGGATATCTTTCTATCCTTGAGTATCCATTGCAAGAATTTTTTTGTATTCGTCGTTACTGATATTAACATCTTTCTTATCACGCTTAATGGTCATATACGTACCATCTGGTCTTTTGTATGGTATACCAGTATTAATATCGGTAACATATTCTTCTGCGGGTTTGAATGTGTTTTTAATGGCTTCTTTGACCAATCTTCGCTCAAGTTGTTGATTTCTCCATTCAGCGCTACCTGGTAAACCAAATGTTTTATTGAACTCTTCTTCTCCGAATTTTTGACGGAACAGCTGATTTTTATACATTTGATTTGCCACTTGATCTCGAATAATAGGATTTTGGTATTGAGCTAATGCTGTTTTATTTGCTTCATACCATTGTTTTCTCTCTCTATCACTCAGACCACTAAGGTTCATTTTATTAAGCCCTTGAAGAGGTTGTATATTATTTAAAGGCATATCTTTATTATTATAGACAATTAACGTTTTATGAATTTATTATGGTATATAATCAAAAGAATATCCACCATATCCCGTATCACTTGGTACTGGCATAGCTCTTTCTATTGCTGGTCCAAAATAATAACTTGCATTATTCTTAAAGAATCCATCGTCAGGATGGAATTTTGCTCTATATTGGACTAATGCACCGTAACTTCCTGGACTGTTATTTGCAGCTCTAGCAGCCTCTCTACCAAGTTGTTTTAGTACTTTGGCGTTACCTGTTCCGCGAACATCAGTTATATCGTCTTTTTCAGGATTATAAGATCCATAGAGAACAGAACCGTGATACATCTTAAGTTTATCGTCTTCATATTTAAATGTTATATCCAAACCTTTTTCATCAACAGGTTCTCCATTAATATCGACAGGTTTCCCTTTTTCAAAAGCAGCTATTTGTGGTCCATCATCACTATTGCGCATATATGTTGCACTTACAATTCCTACGCGAGAACTACTACCACCGCCATCTTCAGAACTACTTCCTGAACCGCTACTATTTCCATTTCCAGAACTTGTTTTTCCATAAGGATTTACTACAGTTGATACATCCCAGGTCCCATCTGCATTTTGTGTAGCTCCAGCAATCTTCATTTGAGCGTTATGTTGCTCTTGTGCTCTTCTATCTTGATTCTGTGCCATTTGTTTTTGGAACAGTCTTGCATCTCTTGCAGCATCACTTTCAAAATTGAGATTTTGTTGAGGGCTTACTTGCTTGTTATATACAGCGCCAGAATAAACTCCTTCTATAAACCTATTTTTAAGTATCTGCTGACTAGCTGGATCAAAATCACTGAATGAGTTATATATACCATCCATGACTTGTTTAAACATGGAGAACTTATCACTTTGACCAACTTTATCTAAAGCTTCAGCTAATGCTTTGTCAGTCATACCGTTTTCTTGATAATATTTCCAAAACTAGCCACCCATTATCTATCCATCAACTCCATCACCGAATACTTGTGATGTAAGTCTCTTGCCTATAGCAGCGCCCCTGGCCATAATCTCATTACCACTGATTGCCTTAATCTTAGGTCTCTTTCCTCCAGCAAAATCATCAAGTGATACATTCTATGACTCAGGAGAGAATACAATACTGTTGTCTTTGTCATACAACTGTTCCATTCTCTCTTGATACTTTTTCATATCTTCATATCTTCTGGTAATCTCTGCAGAGTTAGCTGAGTACATTCTTCTAGCACCAAGAATTCTTGATCTGGTTCCACCTTGCAGACCATTCATCATCATATCATCCCTGATACCTTTTATCTTTGCACTCATATCCCTATACAAAGCTGCTGTCTAACTTTCAGGATTCTGATTGGCTATCCATTCCAATGCAGCAGCCTTATCTGTCATATCTTCTATCTTAGCTTCCTGTTCTTTGTAAGCCTAAGCATACATAGCTAAAGGCTTGACCATATCATCAAATGACTTAGTCTGAAAGAAAGGATTTAATACATACATATTAGCATCTGCCATAACTTCTATCTCTTAGTTCGCATTAAAATGTAAAGCCTTTTCTTTTATTCTTTCTCTTCAGTTTGCCACCCTTAGCACTAATGGCCATTGGAGGTTGACTATGAAAATCATTATTGTACCAGTATTCATCTTTGTGAGGACCTCTTACTACTTTACCTGTTTTAGGATCTACTTTACTGATGCCATAATATTCATCAAGCAGTCCATTGGTAGGACCAAACACTTCCGAGGCAGCTAACAAATCTCTCTCATTTCTATTCTGACCTTCTCTATAAGCATTGTAAAGACCGGTCATCATACTGCCTATATTACCTAACAAGCCTGCTCTATAAGCGTTGTTCTGATTGAGTTTCTCAAGTTCAGCGTTATATCTTATCTGAGCAGCTCTTTCACCAGCATTAGCCATCATTTGAGCATTAAACTGATCAGTCTGATTAAGGATGTTAGCGTTGGTTGTTGCAGTTTCTCTGTTAAATGCTGCAGCTCTTTGTTCTTGCTCTCTATTAGCTAACCAATCCCTTAAATCATTCTGTCCCATCTGATGTTGATAGTTAGTATCATTAGCCAGAATGCTTGCTGCTTGACTAGGCGCAGAACCTGTATTTCTTAACATTCTATTTACACCAAGTCTTGAAGCATTTGCAGTATTACGGGTAATCCTAGGATCAATGATAGCAGGTGTCATTAATCCATGAGTAAGATGAGGTGGTACCATTATACCAGCATACCTGTCAGTAAAAGCAGCTGCCGCATCAAGCCCTGATGTATCAGGTTTACCTTGTGCAATCTGGAATGTTAAACCTGTTAATCCAGGCAGCATACCTAATGTATAGTCTGTCCAGTTAGTCTTAGGTTTCCAACCTACTGTCAGATAATTACCCTCTTCATCTGCAGCAATTGCAGCATTATCTGCATCAGTCTTAAGACGATAGTAGTAATCATTATAGTTATTATCTCCTACAGTTACCTGATAAGGATTGGTGTTGATTGCAATGTATTTGTCTTTATCTGCATCAGCTATCCCACCAATTACCTGGCTGTAATTACCATCGGCGTTCTTGATCCAATATCTGTTAGTCCAATTCTCAGCGAATGCTGGAGTAAAATGACCTAAACCTAACGCATTATTGTTTTTATTTCCTGGTGAGTTAGGTGGTGCGGCTGCATCCTCTCTAAGATTTTTTATGACAGCATCAAACTTGCTGGCAGTCATATTATCCCAGTCTGCCAACGCGTTCTTTGCAATCTTACTACCTCTATTAGCCAATTCAGTAAAGTAGTCTTTCACATACTGGTTAGTACGGTTATCCCTGAGATATCGACTGAAATCTTTATATGCTTGTGTGGCTTCCAGTGCTGCAGCCAGTTCGTTGCCTTTAAGTTGCCTTTGCTACTCTGTAAGTTGACTCCATGCTGGGTCATTGGCATAGAAACTTTCTGCAACCATCTTGTTTCCGTTGTTGCCAACAGCAGATGTTGCGTCATGGAAATTCACATTAGCATATGTTCTGTATGGATTACTGTTAAATGTCCAGCCACTGTTTCTTGCCTCTGGGTTAGCTGCATAATAGATTTCCTGAAGTTCATTATTATAGCCTTCCCAACCCTATGCAGACATATTCAAATTATCATTGATAAACTGATTGCGTGTTATACCTGCTCTTCTTACAGCGTCCATTTGGTCCCATATCTGTCCAAGTATATCATTAACTGTCATACCTTGGAAGTATGGAGTATATTTACCAAGAGTACCACCATTAGGATATAATTTACCACCACAAGCATATTGCTCATCCTGTTGCTGTAACTCAGCAGCAGCCATTTGTTCAGGCGACATCTATCCACCACCCATCTGTTGCTACATCATCATAGCCTATTCAGGAGATACACCTTCCTAGGGCATACCTTCTTGCGGTTGTCCTTCCATCATTTGCTGTTGTGCCTAAGCCTAAGCAGCAGCTTGTATCTCTTCTTGTGAAGGTTCTTGTCTTTCCTCTTGAGGTTGTTCAGTATTTTCTTCTGAGTGTCTTCTCTCAAGTTCTGCTTGTGCTTTCTCAGCCTTCTTTCTAAGTCTTGCTAACTTACCCTTAGTAACTTTAACCTCACCTGATTCAGCTTCCTGATAGTCATCAATCATATCCTAAAGTTCTTCATCAGAGTATTTAGCCATCTCATTATCTGCTTGCTCAATAGATTGTTTATTCTGCTGATACTGTTCTTCTGTTGCCATCTCATCTTGAGGAATCATACCACCTTCTGCAAACTTTCTGCCACCAAAACACAACTTACCACCGTACGCTGAACCATTGATAGCCTATTGTTGCATAGCAGCAGCTTGAGCAAGAGCTTCCTCAGGATTAATACCACCTTGTGGCATTTGTTGTTGAGCCATCTACTGTTGCATCATAGCTTGTTCTTCAGGGCTGGAACCTTGTGTACCTTGTTGTTCCATAGCCATCTGTTGGGCAATGGCTTGCTATTGTTCAGGTGGAAGATTATTAAACTCTTGAGCCATCTATTCTTGTGCTACAGCATCCTGTGCTCTCTCACCTTCTTGATTCATAATGGCTACCTGCTGTTCAGGAGGAAGACTGTTAAACTGCTCTACAGCCTGTTCAGCTTCCATCTTCTGTTTAATTTCTTCCTGAGCATCTTCAAGTAACTGCATGTTAGCCTCAAGACCGTTTTTGCTGATAGGATCGTTAGGTCTTTCTTTTGATTCAACCAAGAGTTTCTTGGCAGCATCAGCAAAGGTGTAGCCATTCTTTTTCTGACCTATCCTGAGTCTCTTGCAAACTTCCTTAGGCACTGTTATTCTGTTAGAGAATACATAGTCGTTGAAAATCACCTCACCCTCCTCGACGAGGTTAGGAGTCCCTTCAGGGTCTACACCAACTTGTACACCTTGGTAGGGATTCTACTCATGAGTGCTACCTTCTTCTACTACTGTTGCATTTCCCCAATTACTTCCTGCTGCCTGAAGCGTTCCTCCAAGTTCATATAAGGATGCTCCGGGGATGAAACTATAGTTCCAAGTATTTTTATCTATGTCATTATTTAGTTTTCCTCCAAATGCTTTTTTCCAGGTATTAGAATTCTTAGCAAACACAGCCTACTTCACTGTGGATGAAGGGAATTTATCCTTATGAGCCAACACGTGGGAAGCAAACTGCTGTACTCCCATACCATGTCTTTTAGCTTTAGCTGTAAACTTGCCCTTATTCTCAGGTTTAATCATGATACCACCATTAGCAAACACACTGTCACCATCGGGCATCCCCATAAACGAGTTACCTGTAGATGTACTTATATCTTGATTATTTTGATTCTTTTGTATTTGCATATTAGTGAGATCTGACAGGAAGTTAAATCCTGTAGGTGTAGCACTATCCAGATAACCTCCGTATGACTTCTTGTTACATTTACATTTATTTAGCTTGCCTCCCATAGCTGTTATGTTATCATTCATAGCATACATTAATTGTAGCCAGTTATTATTATTTATCGCATTATCAGCGCCTCTTCTGAATCTTTGTAACGCTAAATCCTAAGCATCATTGATTCTTGTTGCTTCATTTCTACCTTTATGTGTCCACCATCCATCTTTATAAGTAGCTTGAGGACCATATCCTGTATTCGCCAACAGATTAGCTATATATTCATTACTACCATTAGGATTTATTGCGTTTACTTTATTAGTATAAGCTGTAGCGCCGTTATCATAAGTCTGATGGCCAAAAGCTCCATTCCAAGCACCCGCTAAAGCATTACCAACAAAAGATATGATAGGAGCTGCTGCCCAGCCTACTCCTGGAATAAACTAAACTACCGTACTAGCTGCATCTGCAACAGTTCCTATACCTTCTCCTATGCCAGTACTTAGTCCATTGCTGAGTAAAGATTTTGCGCCCTTACCTAATAAACTGGCACCTATGTTTATGCCGGCTTTACCTAAATTAGAGATGCTTGATTTAGCTATATCCTTGGCTGCAGTTGCCGCCCCATTAGGTATAGCCATATCTTTTACATAGCCTTGCTTAAGTAAAGATTTTGCAGATAAAGCGTCTACCATAGCATGATTGGTAAGGTCACGTGCAGTAGTTGCTCCATTATAAATAAGTTTGTTAGCAGCTGGAATAACACTGCTAGCTGTCTGTGACGGTAAGCTAACTTTAAAGTCTCCAAGAGACGGTGTCTTTAAAGGATTTAATGTTGATTTTAAAGTTTCATTCTTAATAACGCCATTTCCTAATAAACCTGTGTTTTTTATTCCATTGAGAGCGTTATTGACAGTACTTAATATATCTGAGGTTTTGGATTTGTTTGAATCATTTACACTAGCTTTTGGAGCAGGAATATCCTCTGGTGAAAAGGCATGTGTTGTTACTGATCTCTGAACAGGAGTCAGGGTGTCTGTGTAGTTATTACCACTGTAATCATTCCATGATGTACTCTTTGGATTTGCCTGGTTTTGTTTAGTAAGAGATGATAAGTTATAAATAGGATTATAACTAGTATCATTATAACCGAATACCTTCCATCCCTAATTCTCGTGAACAAAAGGTTTGAATCCTCCATCAGGATACAACCTCTTCTTCCTTTCCTCTTCAAAGAAAGGTTTATTCCACTTGTTTACTGTATATAATTTATCTCGTTTGGCCATAACGTTTATATTTTAGTACAAAGATAACTGTTATGCATTTCCCGTAAGACCTACATAACAGTTAATTAAGAATTTTCAATCAGATTATTAATAGAACCTTACACAAAATAGACTACACCTATATCATGTATTTCCATGTCATACAGTTTAGGTTGTATCTGTGTTGGTGCGTGTGCAGGGCCTATGCCAGGATCATATGGAACTTCATTATAATCAGCGCTGTTCATTGTAAACTTAACTTTAGTCCATGTATTACGTATCCTCTGTCTGAAGTTATTCTTATCTCTAGGTATATCCATTCTCCATATTCTAAACTTCTTCTTCATGTTACTAGGAATATCACTGATAAAGTTAAGATCTACATCACCTGTATCCTAGTATTCATTCCATACTCTGACAGTATCAAACATTTTATTATGGTCTACAGCGTGTACTGGTGAATCAAAATCGTTCTAAGGATTATCATTAGGCCAATACCTAAAGTCACCTCTTAATTCTATATTACTGAATATCTTGTCGTTAAGAGGATTTTCATTACTGATGAACGTAAAGTCTGTAGGATAAATCTTTCCAAAGAAATAATTGTATTTACCTTGGAACATACCCCATAGTTTAACTATAGACAATCTATCATCAGTATCAGGATAGTTTAAAGCATAGTACTCTGAGTCCATATTAAACATGCCCATGACATTGTGATAATCATAGAAGCTGACAAATTGTCCTAGTTTTTCAGAGTAACACAATGTCTTTTCTGGTGTACATATGTAAAGATCCGCATTAGCATTATCATAGAAACACCTTATACCTTGTTGTTCAAACCTGTATGTACCATCATAATAATGTTGCAACCAAGGTGTGGCTGTGTCCTGATTCATAAACCAATAAGACATGTTAAGGGGCGTGCTTATAGGTTTTAGTTGTGATTGACCACCTAATAAATACAGGGCTTTAGTATTATCATCAATGAAGTAGAGTCCATCAATACCTTCGATGATAGACCACTTGTTCTTACAGCCTATAGTTGTAGAAATATATCTATTGCCATCAACCTTATAATTGTTACTTATCTCAATAGGAACTCCATCAGAAGGGCTTATCTAAACTCTTGAATTAAACAATATCTGACCTACAGCATTATCTTGGAAACAGTATAACTGATCAGAGTTGACCCTAACAGCATTAACCTTGCCTTTAGTTCCGTCCATTTCAAGAGTGCTTGCCAAGGTGATGTTAGTCCAACTGTCAACTTCGGCAGCATTATTCTTATAGCCTGTCCATGACACCATTGTAGGGTAATTACTCAGATTGTAATAATCCTCATCCATTATCCTATAATTAAAGAAGTTGTCCATTTGGCTGTAAACAGGATTAATTAAGTTGAAATTAGTAGGATTAAGCATGAAGTTACTTGTGTTGCCTCTGTTCTTATCATACCTTCCATCCATGTTAATTCTTGTCTCAACCAAGAAACTGCCTATCTCTATAATTGAGTTAGTGTCCTCATCAGTAAAAGGATAAGTCTTTAAACAATCATATCTCTGGAAATAAGTATCGCCATACCAGAAAGGAACATTTGTCATACCAACCTAATCAACCTCAAGCGTATGAGTACTATCTACAATAAGACCATTAGTATCTAATAAGTTTCCATTCTCATCATAGCCTATCTGTACTGCCGGACCAGCAGGATACCATGAATTAGATTGTATTGCTGTTGTTGAGTTGCCTCCAAAGTCTGTAGGCAACGGATCTCTATACATTTCAGCTCTGTAAAGATAAGGCCAGTAGGTTATATTCCCGTTATTAAGGAACCATAGAGATTGTGGTGCGTAGGTGTATGAATCATTTACTTCTGATGTTGGTGTAACCGTTGTATATATTATAGCGTGAGGAGTACTCTTATATTTCATATACACAGGGTCGTTAGATAAATATAAACCTTTTTCTTTTGTATTTGTCTTTGACCAGCTTGTAGTTGGAAGACAACCAATCTCAGCAGTGAAAGTTTCAGATGCACAACTGGCTATAGGGTACTTAACTGGAGAATTAAGTACTTGATCTATATTGCCAAAGTAGTTTTTATCGTTGATTTTAACTAATGCTACCTAATCAGAATTAAATACTTTTATAATAGAATTATAAGTAACAGATTCCTCATTAATTGTTTTCTCAATGTAAAGTTCCTCGTTTTGACTGTTACTTACATCATTAAAACACATAAGGTTAACCATCTTCTTCTGACTAAGCACTGCCGTTCTGGAACCTTCAATCTCAACAGGCCTTACACAATCGTTGTTTAATGAACCTGTTCTATGCCAAGGATATACTAAGAATGAGTAAATCACTTCATCATCAGGTATGATATTCCCATTCTCCATATGTGTTACTTGCTATGGCACATAACGTGTTCCTTCTAAAGTTATAGCGTTATCCCTATAAAATAGTCCTGCATTTATTCTGCAAGCGCTAAGTGATGAAGATACAGCCCTATGATAAAAACCAGGCGCATCAGTTCCTATTGTAGTTGATGATGTCATAATATGAAGGTCTCCATAGTTGGTTGTCAACATGTGTCTACCGGTGATTCTACAACTAAGAGTTGATGTATCCATATTACGGAAAGCATCATTAAATTCAAATTCAGGACTATGGAATGTTAGATAATTCCAGTCAACAACGAAAGTATTAGTTAGACTTCTAGAATCGGTAATATCAAATACTAAATCACTATTCAGATTGTTGTGATCTTCATCAGTATATTGTACGTAGTTGTTTACATTTATTGTTTTTTTTGAGATGTCAGATAAACTGTACAAACCGCTCTATGAAGCATCTATGTTACCCAGTTCTGCTGGAACACCTTGAATCTCACAGTTTCTATCTGCACTAACTATCCATTGATTCACATTATCTACAATGTCTGCCCCAGAAGTTCCGCTATATAAAGTGTACCCTGGTTTATGCTGTGGAATACCACCTTCGTTCCATCCTATTTTATTTGATTCATCTCCAGCAGGAACAGGCCTGAAATACCAAGAACTTTGTATATCAGGAGTATGGTTTAATCTTCCTGCAATAGAGTGTACTGTAGGATTAACAACGCCTTGGCAAAGTATCAGCTGGTCTGATTCAGTAGGAAAACATACCACAGCTCTTACTCTTTTATAGTTGTTATCAAGCATCATTTTCCCTACGTCTGAAGACAACTTTACATTAAATGTCGGTACATTCTATAAGCATTTTTCATCATCTATTAAAGCATTAAACGATGGCCTTTGTCCCTACGCTTCTGAAGGATTGTTATTATTGATACCCATAGTATAGTCACCTATAAATACGGGTTGGCTCCATTTACCTGTTTTATATTGAAATTGAAGGCCAAGCCTATAATGCTCTCCCCATTTAAATCCAGCAATGTTGGTACTGTATTTAGTAAGGGTATCTGGATCACCCTCAATGACATTATGCGCATCTAATGTATTGCCCCATTGATAGGACGACGAATTCATTGTAAGAGGAAACCAGCATTTCCTGTGTGTACAAGTGACGTTATCTTTTGCGCCATTTATGATTTCATCAATCATATTGACGTCTCCAGCATAGACATCATTAGCAGATGTAGGATATTTACCTTCTATTCTAGGACGGCTTATCCTGATATCACCTAAGAATAACGTGCCATCTTTCTAAGTGATTGTTCCGGCAGTGATTTCCTCACCGCCTACAAACAGCAGTTCATTATAATCCACATCCTCACCTATTGTTCCATTATCAGTGATTGTAATACCATCGCCTATAAATTCCTCATAAGTGAAGTAAATTTGGTTTGCTATAGTCATTAAAGGCCTTGATCCTCCAGTGCCTACTATGATAGGATAAGATGATACACCTGGTCCAGGTATGTTACCTTCGGTTGATATATAAATATCCGTACATGTATCCCAAGTTAAGTTCATCCACCTTGGCTAAGGTTTTTCAGAACACACATAAGCCTTTATAATCAGTTCGGGGTAATCTTGTTTAGTAATATGATAGTATTTACCCGATTTAAAGTTAATGCGTGTATCAGGAGTGATATAATCTTCATTACATAAAGGTATGCCTGCTTCGGATAGATTGGTGAACTGCAAGTCGCTATAGTTCTTTTTTATGAAGATGCCATAATTATCTCCTGTAGCAAACCTTGCGTAAACTCTGGACCTTTTATCCTTTGATATATACAGTCTTGCCAATGTATCTCCACCATAACCAAGCCTTACATCCGCCACTCTTTTGCATACAGGAGTAGTATTTTTACTACTTCTAAAGATTGAGTACAATCTAAGATATTCAAAATGGGCATCAGGATTTTTTATAGTAACTTTAAATGCGTTGCCTATCGTCTCCTCTGGGCTTCCTGCTCTTGATGTGAAAGATGTGGGAATCAGTGGAGACACCACACTGATGTTTGATTCCTGACCGTATTTATTATAGTATGTTACAGCATATTGAATAGCTCCTGCAGCAAAAAGACCTGAGCTATCAGCCACTTTTTCTACATGAATTGTATCTTTAAGGTCTAATGTGGGAATAAAATCAAAACTGTTGTCATTATAGATTTTATCCACTTCATCCTATGGTATAGTTTCAGTTTTAACGATATTAATCAATCTAGGCTGATTTAAACCATCAGTCCAATAAACCTTTTGGATGACTTCATTCTCATATACACCAAGGCACTCTATAGGACAGTTTACACTGAAGTTAAGATTGCCGTTATACAGTATCTTCATATCAAAGCCATCTTCTATCTTCTATAAACGATAGATATAATCAGGTTTCTCTATGTAAGAATCTCCAGATACCACTGTAGTAAATACAGTAAGATACTAACCAAGCACACAATAGCCCAGTACAACACCTTGAAACTGCTGATTATCACTAAGAGTAATTTCCTTAGTGCCTCTTTCATTGGTCATACTTAATAAGGTGTCACCATGTCTCGATGTTAATCTGATATTGTTAGCATCCCATAGATACTCAGGCTTCTGCTTAGAGATAGACACATCTCTCTGCATGCCTTGAAATATATGTTCTTCTATCTTCTTCTGCATGATTTTATTATTATGCTGGACCAAAAGTATCAATGAACTTCTTCATTGCAGGCATTACGGTGTCTTCGTCGACTGGGTTAGTAAATTTTGAAATGTATACTCTTCCGCTTAGCATTTGGTATGCTATATAATGAGTGACTTTGTTATTTGCTTTAACTGATGCGATTGCCGGATAGTTAGCGCCATTCATTGTTGCTACTCTTGATAAGCCTGCCCCACTTAATGAAGTGGCTTTGCATGATTCAATGGCACTAGCTGTTCTTCCGTTTGACATACAATGCATTACGTATTGTCCTTGTACTATTCCAGTTGCTATGTTGCTATCATCATTTGGATTGGAAGAAAAAAGACAAGGTCGACTATGTGCATCTGGGATTAATCTCCAATATTTTCCAGGATTAGCGTCGTCTACAATACCCTAATTATATGAGCCATCAGAGTTTAATTTAATGTGACCAATGAACATTTCCCCTCCAGAATCTAAACGCACTGCACATCTGAGTGCAGGCGCAGAGCCTAACAATGTCCATTCTAACGCCATCTCATATTTCATTCCTAACTTGTATTTTGTTACTCCGTTCTCTACAACTTTGAATGATTCGCTTCTCCACTCTGGTATAGCCCAGTAAGTAAATGTGTGAAAGTCAGTAGTTGTTAATATAAGTCCGTTTGGCAGTAATGTACTAGCACCTACAGCTACATAGTATGGACCTTCTTTTTTCCAATGATAAGAACTTTCTGTTCCATAGCGGGTTCTTGCTTGAGTATATTGAGAGAACATATTAAATATCGGGAATCCATCAATATTAATTGTTGTCCCACTAGCGGTACTCATCTTATCATTAAAGTTGGTTCTGTTGAAATTAGCAGGAGTATCATTATCTGACGCTTTCAGCTTACATGGATATACGTCACCCCAAGTTCCAGTAACATTATTTTGTGAATTAAATGTAAACTTAAAGTCGCGATACACCATATAATTGTAGCCTGCTGTGACTGCTTCTCCCGTTATTGATTCTATTGGAGTTGGGTATTCGTTAGTATTGTTATTTTTGTCTTTGTTAACACCAGTTGTCATGCATACAGTTAGAGTGTATTCTCCAGTATTATTATCCGGAATCTTGTTTAAATAAAGCACAGGATCGAGACAATGAATAATATATGTATTTCCGTTTGCTGTAACCTCAGATACTTCATGCGTGCTTTCCACCTCCAAAGTGTCAGCGTTTACAATAAACATCATAGCTCTACACTTAGTCCAATCATCTACCATGTCTGTATCATTCACAAAACATGTAATAAATAACTTTCCATTAAGATATTGAATATTTGGACCATGTGCATATGTGTATTTTGTTGGGTCGTTATATTTCCTTGATGGCAGTACTTTTTTGGTTGACGCGATTTCACTAGTAATCTTTATGGAGTTCCACATATTAATTAAAGCTCCAACTCCGAAGATGTCAGTGTTTATATTGTCTCCAACAAGTGCGCCATTAGGATCATAGTATTGCCAGTTGTTTTGTTTTGCTGTATGTAATGAAGCTAGATTAGCGTTAGCACCACCAGGTTGACTGGCTATAATCTGATTAATAACTTCTTGTTTAGTATATACTTCATCTTTGCTGTATACTTCGTCTTTAACGTACACATCATCTTTTATAAGATCGCTTGTGCGTTCAGGTATATCACCTTCTTGTAATGCTGTTGCGCCAAGAGTAGCTCCTTGCCTTATGCTATCAAGATCCTATATAATGTCCTATTTAGTTTCATTTAGTATCCTGCCCTGGTTAGCTGATAAAGCAGCGGTTGTATTTGTTGAGTTTAATTTGTCTTCAACTGTTACAGAAGTACCACCGCCAGTAATAGTAATATTTCCATTACCGACAATAGGTTCATTATTGATAGTTTTAAATGAAGGCTTATTTTTAATATAATCAACTGCTTGGGTATTGGTCTGGTTCCAATCAGCTTGTACCTGTTGAGAGCTTTCATTATCATTAATTTTATCTTGAACAGAAGGATCTAAATCAGACATGGGAATACCTCTATCAGGTTTAATGTACTTTGTAGCGTCTACACGTTGAATATTATCTCTGGCAACCTGGTCTTTGATTGTATAGATAATACCTTTATCTTTATCTTTAAATTTCTTTACGTCAGGCATAACTTTATTATTTAATAGATTATTGTTTCTGTTTCACTATCGTAAGTAATATCATCACCAATGACAATTACTTCAGGATCTGTATTTGTATTCTGTGATGGCGTTACTTGTGATTGACTCTATGTAGTTTGTTGCTCAACATGCGTTTCTTCTTCATCATAATGTTTATCAGGCGTATACTTTACCTCCCACGCATTATGGTGAGGAACACCATGATATCCTCTGGCTTCTCTATTGCCAAGGCTTTTGAATTGATTGTCAAACTCATATCTGTCAAGAGTAAGTGTATTCCACATTCTTGTGATAACCTCCATCTCAGATACACTGGGTATAGTAAAGGTATCCATCAATTGAGCTGACAGCCAAGCGTAGTCAGCTTGGGCATTCTAAAGAACAGGAGCTGCAATTTTGCCTGTATCAAATTTTATTGTAAATACCTTTACCTTAATGAAGGCTTCTAAAGCAGCCAGATAGTTCTCATCATCGATTAACAGAGGATAACCATCCTCATCAACAGGAATAGCCTTATAAGCCATCTCTACCACTCCTTCCGGAAATGAAGTGTAGATTATCCTACCTTGTGTTTTGAATGACATCTCGTGACCAGGGAAAGGATCTATGTGAGGATGTGGATGATCACATGCTCTATCCATACCATCCATGTAAGGAGGCACAGGTTTACCATTAGCTAAAGGCGGAAATCCATTATGGTGGCGATGTCTATGTTTAGGATAGTCTTTGAGACCAGGATTAAAAGATTTAGTCATAGCCCTAAGACAAACACCTGTACACTTATCTCTCACTTGCTGTATACTGATAAGGTCACAAGGCAGTTCTCCTCTGAACTGATGTATTTCTACATCAGCCAACTTATCCTCAAATAATTGAGGATATCCGTGAAGCTCTATGAATCTGAGTACGTACCTAATAGCCTAATCCAAATCAACATCCCTAAGAAGCGGGTGGTCAAGCAAATTATCTAGCACTCTCTTAATGCTTGTATACTGTATGTTGCGTACCATAGACACTATCTATTATTCCGTTATTTATATTAATCTTCAGCTTCTTCTTTATGAATCTATTGAGAGTGAAGTCATAGAATATCTTATTGTTGAATGTAGCATCGTGTTTATTGAAATTAACTCTATACACATACTTACTGTTTGTCCTTATCAGTAACTTCTGTTCTCTAGCTTCTTCATCTTCAAACCATAATTTTAGTGTAGCCTGCCAATCAATAGGATAAGTTACTTTCATTTTGCCATCGTGAAAATAAACACCACGCTATTCTTTTCTAAGTTCCAACTTACCCATTTTGCAAGGAAGATGAACAGTATTTCCTATAGCGATGTTATCAGCAAGTATATTGTTAATCTGTCTTACAATGGCATAAAATTCCTTTTCAGTCACAGGCCTGCCTATGTCATACCACTTATGCTTGCGTATAAGTTTATACGCATCATAAATTCCCCATGATCCTGATACTTTGAATTTCCTGTAACCTTTTACATTCTTAGTTATCTCATTGCGGAATTTCTACCAAGATACTTCCATTTCAGCATCGTTGTATTCTCTCTTCACTTCATTATCTTCCATTATTCTCCTTCAATTTGTCTTTGTAATCCACTCTTCATATTTCTCCTCATGAAAGCCATCATGTCAGCCAAATCATCATCAGCGTTGTTTGATTTATCCATAGGCTTATAGTTCGCAGCCGTTAGTTCTTTGACTGTCATTTCAATAAGAGTAGGAACTAGATAATCCCTAATGGGAAATTCTGCATCAAGAGGATCACAACTTTCATCATTGCCATCACTGTCACATAATAAAGATGCCGCTTCATCAAAGTCTTCAAAGATAGCGTTCATTCTGAGATGCTTAAGATATGAGAATTGTGGATTATTAGCCTTGATGTAGAGGCGAAGGTCTGGTCCTGTTGACACATAAATGATGTTCTTAAGGAACTTGTTGGTTCCTATAAATCTCATTCTCTCTCTTGATACATAAGCTATGTTGATATTCCCGTAGAAGTCTATAGGATATACTCTAGGTACAGTACCCTCGAGTAACTTAGGAATAGGCTCGGTGCTTCTCAGGTAATATCCTCCTTCGCATGGAAATCCAGGAATAGCTTCTACCTTTTCAAGATCAAGACATATCTGTTGATACTCAAATTCTGACGCTACATCTGTAGTGGTTTTCTCTCTTTCTTGTTCTTTCTTGATAAGGAAACTGCGGTATCTCTTAATAAGAAATATAACATGGTCTTCAGTGATATACAAGTCGTCTGAGCTAGATAACTTGCACTCATCAAGAATCATATATACTAAGTCTCTGACTTTCATATCATTGTATTGTTAAAGTTATAGTTTCACCTCTGCTATCCGCAGCTTTGAGGATATTATATACTTTCTTAAAAGTTTCCCAAGAGTTAAGCACTTTGCCTTTCTATTTATTCTCTCCTACTATAATACAACCTGCTGAGCTATCTTGATCAACACCCGCATGGATGAGGATACCCGAAAAACCCTTAACATAAGAAAGCCTAGGAAGTTTTCCGCCACAGAAATCCTTATACTTTTGCTTCTTAACAAAGGTACCACTGACAATATTAAGTACAATCTTATAGGTTCCTGTTGGGATAGCGGTTTGCTTATATACTTTTATATGCGTAATGTTTGCCTCACTCATTGACTGGTCTAATAGCCTATCTTTATCTTCAAGAGTATCACAAAGTTTTACCCATTGTCCATTCTGCCTGTCTTGCATATATAAATGTCCAATGGTGTATTTATCTTTTCTTGCTATTCTAGTAAGTAATAGTTTCATGAAGCAAACCAATAAAGCATTATACACATTAATAAACCTGCGGCAACACCTACTATGGCAGGAATAATATCACCAACATGCCAATTATCTTCCATCACAAGGGAATCACCATACTCTTTTCCTACAGTAACACTTAAGCCTGCTGTAATACCTGAGTATAAAGCAACACTAGCATTAAACATAGCATAGCCAACAGCAGCTACTATCAATGTAATAACTGCTGTAATGGCGCTTTGCTCTATCTTTTTATTGTTTACTTTCATCTTCTTTATTCTTTACAGTTTCCTTGTTCTGTCTAGTTTTACTCTTCTTCTGTACTCCAAAGTGAACCATTGTTTTAGGCTCCTGAGGAAATCCTTTATTCCTGTATGGACACTCAAGAGTGATGCATTTGTATATCTGCAGTTGTGAACTCAGTTCAGCTATAGTGGCAGCTTGTTTAGCTATCTGCTGATTAAGTTCTATTACTTGCCTTTGTAAATCATTGAGACGTTGCTCCTATTCCTTATACCTATTCTGGAGTTCATCCAGTTCTCTTTTATAGAAGTCTATGGTATCTCCTTTATCCTTAAGTTTCCGTTTATTCTTCCCCTATACCAAACGTGCAATGAATTTGAGAAACTCCAAACCACCTACTGCTCCTAGTACTGATACTATCGAGGATACTATGATGGTGAACAATGATGTGCTGTCAATCTCTGTCATTTGATTATCTCCACATATTTATTTGTTTTTATATCTATGTAGGGATTCTGTTCCACAACCTCTACCTATAAGACTTTATGCTTCTTTTGGAACAATCTTTGCCACCACCATTTCTTAGGCGGATCTACAGTCTCCTTCTTTAAATGAGCTACAATGTATTTTGAACTTTTAAAGCTTGGAGAGATGACTACTGTATCAGGATACTACAGCTTTAAATCTAACTAATACCATTCATTTCCGACAATAGTGTCTATATTTTGAACTGTTGTCTAAAGAATAGTATCATTCATTATCAAGGTATCAGTCTTATGAATTACAGATGAAATATATTGTACAGACTGTACATTTTTCTTCTTAATGTTCAACTGCTTCCTAACAGTCTGAAACTCTCTGAATACACTATCCATACTATGTTCAAGCTAATCGACAGTAAGCTTATAAGCTCTGTTGGAAGCTTTAGTACTATCTAGCTATGCATCATATGCCTTGATGGTTTCAGTAGCATTAGAATATTTTTCTCTCAACTCCTTACATTCTAATACTGAGGCAGTAAGACAAGATGCCAATAGAATTACTGTTATGATGAGTATCTTCTTCATATCTTTATCTTTTATTTACAAATTTATATATTAAGGGGGAATGTCAACTCCCCCTTAAAGGATTCATTTATGGATTTTAATGATTAAGATATAAGAATCAGAATTTCTATTGTTCAATCCGTCTTACATCAGGAGTATTGTTAGTTGTTGTCCTGATAGCATCTTGCTGGGATATGCGCCAAATGCGTGAAGGATCAGCCCCATGAGGTTTAGATAATTTGATAAGGTTGGGATTATCAAATAGACAACCTTTTCTATATAAACAACTTAATACTCGATTAAATGCATCAAGCCCCTCATCGTCAAGATAGTTATATAAAGGTCCTTGGAATATCTCATTTACAATAAAAGCATACATAACAAGTCCTTCCATGTCGCTTTTATCATAAGAACCCACTGTTTCAAGCACATTAAAATAGTGCTTTAATCCGTTAAAGACGTTGGTAGTATGTTCCATTACATCCACAAGATTTAGAGAAAGAAGAAGAAGTTACTGCTCCATTTGTAAGATAGGTGCTCCAGTAATACTGTGCCTAACATATATCTCCGTTTTCCAACGCAAATATAAATCCGTAATATCTCAATAACCAGTCTATGAATGGGGCCATATCTTTAGTGTCGCAAGTATTTCCATAGTTATCAGCATATCTTACAGCAGTATCATATAACGGCTAACCATTATACGCCACACCTGTGATACATTTCGTATCTTCACCACAACTGAGATTAGCTAGGGCTGAATGGTCATCGCAATTTGCCGTTGCTGTTATTATGAATAATTCATTAGGAAATTCTTTAGCTAGGGATACTTTACCATCTTCAGATACTTTACTGAATAAACCATTTAACTATTCAGAGTTAGGCGACAGACAAAATCTTATATGATTTCTATTTATCAAAATCGAGTCTGATGTTATTGTATTTGATGAATTCACTTCCTTAAGGATATAGTCGATAAGTATATTAATGTCTGCTACATTAACCTCACCGTCATTGTTTAAATCACCAGGAAGAGTCTTTGATGCGTTAGGGATTTGTGCACTTTTATCTCCAGTCACATCTGTAAAATACATGATTAGTTTACCAGCGTTTGAGTAGTGTTCATAGTTGGTTATTACATTATTGTATATATCATACTCTTGTTGAGTCAAATATTTTTCTTCATACACATTATCGTCAACATCGATAAAATTAGATATATAATATTGATCCTTAAGTGAGTTATACTTTACTCTATCAGAACCACAGGCGTCTAGGAGAAGCTTCCACAAATTAGCATCAGTTTTTGTTAGTATACCATCACCATCAAGATCACCAATTGGAGCGTCTCCTCTTTCATATATAGTAACAACCTGTTTGTCATTCTTACCACATTCTTTACCAAGGCTCAATGTGATATTGTCAATGTAACAGCTTGAGAATTCAGGCATACTGTCAATCTCAACATCAATAACTAGTTGTTTATTATCATCAGTTATATATAATTCATTGAAGTGTATCATGTTATTATAAAATTAAAAAGAGGGATGAGGGTATAAACCCATCCCTCCAAAGGTTATTAACTTAACTTGGTTCTTTTAAATCAACCTTCGCCCCCAGGCTCATCAGTATCATCCTCATTACCAGGATCATTCTGATTTATAGGAGCATCGTCATTCTCAGGATCTGTTGCGGGAATAGACATATTCAGATAGCTGCTGCCTGCAAGTGTAGTTGCTATATCGTAAGCAACGTTGGTAGCGCCTGAGCTTATGATAGTGATATCCTTCTCGCTCTTCTGAATATCTTCACAGCTACCCTGATAAGCATAATGAATCTCAAGGGCTTCGTAGCCATTAGTATCATATGCATTTACCATTGGCCTGAAGTCAAAGTTGTTAGGATATCCCATACCACGGTATACATCGCCTCTCTCACCAAAGGTGAACCACTCAAGATCAGCCATACGCTTGCTGTTGGGAACAAAACTGGTTGAAGCAACAACTTTGGCTTCACCCCAAGGAGTTTCAACAGCGCTTACATAAATAGTTGAAGGAATAACCTCAAACATCAGGCTTTCAGCTTCCCACTTACCAAGCGACCAACCCTGCTCCTTCTCTTCAATAAAGAGACAAGGATTACTGTTGCCATCGGTGCCACGAGTAAATGACAGATAAGGATTACTATCAGCGCTAGCACCTACCTCACGACTGAAGCTTGCATTCAACTCAGCAATCATAGCATCGTAGAAATCAGCAGCAGAAGAAGTTTCAGTAGTTACATGAACTCCTACAGTCTTTACATAAGTATCCTCAGGACTCAAGCCATAAAACTGCTGGAAAGAGATATTCAAGATGTAGTCCTGACCAACAATAGCATCACCATCATTGATATTGGAATCTAACTGAACCATTACCTTTCTCAGAGGAATCTGCTGGGCGGCAGCGCTGATATACTTAACATAGGTAATCTGATCAATAGGAATCAAATCGCTTCTTACCATGCCGTCCCATCCTACATACTTAAAATAAATGTCTTTGTTCTTAGGATTGTCACCACAAACATTTACACTGATTGCTCCTGAGCCAGGCTGAAGATTACTTGCACTAAAAGTGCCGGTCACAAGACTCTTAGCTACATACAAGTGGTGGTTTTGATTTACACTTCTCATTTTATATATAAAATTTAAATTAAACAATAGCTTCAGCTAAAAGCATCAGCCTTTATAAATCTATTATTCTTTGTCTTTAGAATTGTTTTGGTTATTCAACGACTTACTGGATATAGCTAACCTTACAGCAAGTTCCAGTATATCCCTATGAAGAGCTTCGTGCAATTGGCATTCACTGATTTTGCTTTTGCCATCTATACTTAATGGTTCAGGAAGGTCAACCAGAATAATAGGCTCAACGTTTTTAATATACCTTACATAATATGCTCCTATTTTGTACTTACTGACAATCTCAACAACACCTTTAGAAGACGATGTGTCAGATAAATCGAGCCTTAATGCTCTACGATAAGAAGGCCCCCTAAACGGGTTGCGCTTAATTCTGTGGAATTCATCCTAAGTCACAGGTATAACATCTTGAGTAATGCTATATCTTCCTTCACAGTCGGCTTTAGTAGGGCCTGGAACAGTCATTGCTGATTCATAAGTAATAAACCATAAATCCTTTGGAAGGGCGAATAGTGTACTTTCAAAGGAACTACCGTGTTTTGATATGCCGTAGTAATCCTTATCTAAATAGTTTTTTACATTGGATCTTGTGATAGGAGTTTCAGTATAGTATTCAGCTATGAGATTATGCAGATATCTACGCATCTCCTCAGTTCTTTCAAAACTGTCATAAGAGGAGTTTTTACCATTGTATAGAGACAGAACATATTGTTTTTCAGCTTGAGTAAGAAACATTGATTTCTCATACTCATCAAAGCCCCATATATCATGTCCTATTCCATCTACTTGAGGAATGGCATAACTCCTTACAAGACTGTCAAAATTATCACTAAACTCAGATATAGTCATTATTCACTCCTTTCTCCGAAAGCTTTAGTTGTTTCAATATTTCCCTCCCATGCATTCTTAGCTAACTCTACAGCTCGTTGCATTACTTCATTAAAAGCATCAGTGCCTAACTCGCACATTGTTGGCTATGTTTCCCCCTTAATAGATAAGCCCTATCCCTTAAACTATCCGTCATTTAGATTTGTTAATATAATTGGCTTAGGCTGTCTTACATATCTTAATTGATATTTAGGAGAAGACGATGTCTGAAACCTTCCTATAATCTCAGCTACAAGACGTATTTTTTCGTCATTTCCTATATTAATGGTATAAGCACCATTGAATAGACGCCATGCTGTTTTCTTAACAGGATACTGGTAAGGTTTAAGCATTTGCCTTTTGTATTCACCATACTATATAGGATTCACAACATACTGATATAGTACAGTTGTTGGAGTGGTAGGTATTGGTGCATTTACTGGCGAGCTTCCAGGATCATTTGTATTCTGCTCTTTTGAAGTTACACTTTCATATAATTCCTCATTAACTGATATAAAGTAATCATCTGGGAATATATATATAATTGATCTCTGGTCAATCTTCTGTATGTTAGCTAAGGTAGAAGCGTCTTCCTCTTCAGTTAGTGCCGTTAGATTTATAGTTTTAAGTAAAGGCGCAAACTCAGACTGCCTTTTAAGGCTATCATCAAATCCTTGACCTTTAGGATTGGAAACAGCCGTAAAATGATTTTTTACAATCTCATCTTGGGCTTTCGTTAAATAAAGGCTTTTCTCATAGTCATCAAGTTCAGGCGCCTGATTACTTCCTGTATTATTATAAAGCACGTCAAACACTTCAGATTGTTCTTTGCCCCATTGAGTCGCGTCTATTACAGCCATTTCCTTTCCTTATTAGTCAAATAATTACTTAAGTTTACCCTCAATCCTAAACAGTAAGTCTTGCCTCTTAGGATTACTTATATACTTAGCGGCATTATCCAATGTACTGTTCTCATTTAGTTCGCACAGAGGTCTTCCGTCTTCCATCAGATAGTAATAACCATCGTTTTTCTTTGCAAGAATACCTGCCTCAGCTGCCAATACAATAGTAGTTTTGAATCTAAGCATTGGATCAGTGATAATACGCAGGAATCTACGGTCATCTTTCTGAATGCAGTTGAAAATCTCTTTCTGTATGGCAGGAAGTTTCGTGTTAGCTGATGTAGGTCTCTTGGTAAAGATTTCAACAATAGTGCGCAATTTGTCAGCGTCATTTTCAATCTTACCATACTCAGCAAAGCATTTCTGCATTACACTGATACCACCAGCAGCTTGACTAGCCTCTTCCTGTTCACGGATAATAACAAATTGATAAGTTGCTTGAGGTCTTTCCTGAAGCTCTTCCAATGAAGGAGCAATCAAGTCGCTGTTAGCAAGTAATATCTTTACCTTAATATAATCTACAGGATCGTTTAGATTAAAGACATTATCATGCTTATGCAGGATAACCCTATTAACACCTTCGTCATTACTATCATCCCAGAAATTATGTGTCTTCTTGTGAATACTTAAGGCGTTAGGTTCAAGTTGTAACATCTCTTCAAGACACTCTTTCTCAGCATTTGTCAGTACATTCTTAAATATACCGGATTTCAGTTTAGGAACCACAAATGTTCTAGTTGCATTTTCTGCCATACCACCGTCAAGCACATGACCTGCCTGGTGCACCATAGCACTCTGCGAAGGAATAAATCTTACAATCACTTGCTCATTACGTAGGCAATTAACTGTATGTTTAGGTTGCTTAGTTGTGAATTTCTCAGCAGGAGTTTCCTCATATTCCTGTTTTGATTGAGTAGGAATGGAAACTTCCTTCATAGGAATATCATAACTATCGTCAATCATCATCTCTCCTTCTTGAAGCACAGGTGCCTCATCAATAATAGGCTGTTCAGTAACAGCGGTGTTATTCTTCTTCTTTGCCATTTTAAGCTTCTCCTTTATGATAATTAATATAATTCTACTAAAAGACATTAGTCAAAGGGGAAGGCTAGGCTTCCCCCTTAACACTATGTCATTAATTAACCCTGCAGAACGCGAGGGATCAGACTTACTGTTCTTGAAGGATCAAGTACACAAATACCAGTAGTGGTCATCTTGTGGATTACAGCAGCATCCTCATCAAAGCTCATGTAGGGATTACCCATCTTACCGGTGTAAGGATCACGCAGACCCCACTGGAAGGAAGTCATGTCACCTTCCTGACCCTTTACAGCTACCTTAAAGATATTGGGCTGATCCATGCTACCAATATCAAAGATGTCAAATCTGGCACTAAATGCAGGTCGACCATTCAAAGTAACCTTGTTACGTACAGGATCATCATAGTAGGGATCAACCTCAATCTTTACAGTTACACCGTTGGGTGCACGCCACTCAGTAAACTGATAACCAGCAGCTAGTGCAGTCTGATGCAGAGGAGAGCTGGTCTTCTGAATAACACCAACAGAGCTGTTATCAATCTCAAAAGGTGCCCAACCACTTACATCTTCCTTAACTGCTTTATGGAACAGAATAGCACCAAGTTCACCAGTGCGCACAATAAAGGTTCTCTGACCAAAATCAAGCTTAGCGGCACTCAGGTAGTACAGAGCATCCTCAATTCTCTTCAGAGAGAAGGTGTTGTAGTAAGATGTGTTACTTACCTCCATCTGCTGATACAGACCAGCACCCATCTTCAGCACCTCACCAGAGAAGTCAAAGTCCAGATACTCACCACCAATGGTTCTGTTGCTTCTACCAAATGCCAGTACTCGGTTCTTATACTGATCCCACTGACACTCAAGCTGCCACATTACATTGTGCATCCACATGTTAGTGGTCTCATGAACAAGCTTACCATTAACAGCCTTGGTCATAGGAATACCTACAGCAACCTTCTTGTCCAGCATGTTACCAGGAACCTTATGCTGAATACGGATAGTAGTGAACTCATTACGCATACTTACAGGTGAAGTAAAGCGAATGTCACCAACCTTACGGCTAAGACCATGAGATACAGGAGCATATTCAACAGAGAAGCGCTCACCTGCCTGAAGTCTTGCAGCGGGAATACCAGTAGTTACACCACCAGTCAAGGTTACCTTATAAACAGTATTAACACCTTCCTTACGAGGATCAGCAATAATGCGGATAGGATAAATCTCATTGAGATCTCCAACAATTACTTCACCCAGTGCAAACCAATCCTTTGCAAATACCAGATAGAAAGGAGCACCATTCTGACCTACATTGGGAGTAGGCTGATTGTTGGTTGTCAATTCAATCTTAGCACCATTCTCATCACGTGCCTCTACCAGAGGGATATTGCGGTCTGAAGAACCAATTACATCCCAAGTGTACTCGTCATCACTGTCAAAGGTCTTGGTGGGAAACTTTGACAGGAAAGTGTTCAAAGTCTTACCTCTATGCCAAGCGAGCAACTGAACCATCAGGTTAGTAGCCTTCTGGGGCATCAGCTGAAAGATTGCACCAAGATGATTATCTTTAGTTAAACCCTTCCAGCCTGAGAAGCTGACCATCTAAAACTTATTAAGTTTACCTGCCATTTTAATTTAATATTTAAACAATTAATAATTCTGTGTTTATGTTACATAAACCTCAGATATCAAGATCCCATCCCTTATTGATGAATGATTCAGGATCTAACTTGGCATTGGTCACTAACTTAAGATTACCACCAGTGTTCTTCTTGGTGTTTGTTAATGTACGTTCCAACTCTCTGAGGCCTTTCTTTGTTTCCTTCTTGACTTTACCTTTTACAAAAGAATCAAAGTCTTGGAAACCATTTGTAAGTGTGAAAATTGTGCCTATATATTTAATAAAGTCAGCACGATTTTCCATCTCATACCTTTGAAGAGCAGTGTACATCTCACCAGTTTCTGGATCTCTATAGATAGGTTTTGCGATATTATCAACCACCTTCTTACGAATATCAGAAGTAATTTCAACATCTCCAAACAGGTGTTTATCTTTAAGAATATCATTCTTAAGTTTATCTGCCTGTTGTTTACGTTCTGCAGCAACTCTGTCAGCTTCAGCTTGTGCTTCATTAAGGAGTTTATCATATTCTCCTTGGAAGTAATCTCTGTTGCTCACAAGAGCATCCTTCGCATCCTCGATGTCTGTACCTGCTTCAATGGTTCTTTCTGTTAGTTTTCTTGCTCTGTCTTGACTGTAACCTTTATTAAGGAAATCTTGGAAGATAATGTTTCTTCGTAAAGCTTCACCTTTCTCAGATTCCTCAACAAGATCCTTCTCCTGAATACTGTCAATATATGAGAGTGTATTCTCATATCTTTTAATGTCAGTACCTTCTACTCCATTCTCCAAGGCTTTAATCAACCTTTGCTGTTTTTCATCAAAACGGGCAATCACTTCATCTTCAATCAGGTCAAAAAAGTCTTCTGCTGTCTTGACCTTCTTTACGCGATTATCATCAAGGTGTTGGAAGGCTCCATCCACTGCACAAGCGTTGGCAATGGAAGAGTAGAAGTCATTATCGTTTGGAGAAGCACCAGCACTGTCGTCAGTGTCTTCACCTTCCTATTCCTTGACTGACTCTTCACTACCTACGCTCTCTGGCTCCTCCTCAAATAATTCATCAGGATTCACCTCAGTAGTTTGTTTCTTCTTAGTTTGCTTATTATCCGGTTCTTTAGAGGTCTCCCCTTCAGATACATCGGGTTCTTGGGTGGGTTCTTCTGAATCAGAAAAGAGACCTAATCTCTCTACATCATCTTCACCCAAAATGTTCATTAATCCTAGTTCTTCCATTCTTAGCTTCTTTATGTTAGATATATGTTTCTGTTATATTCTACAGAGTCTACTCTACATTACAGTGCAAAATTACCACATATGAAAATGTAGCATGTTTTTCTTAATATGAGTATTATCTCCGTTAATAGCTGTACTTTTTTTACTGCATACTCCAATCAATAGTCTACTCAGGAGCATGCATCCATTTGGGAGGTTTATTTGTACCTATAAATCTATAATTGCTTGTAAAATATGGATCTTCTTCCAGACCTGATGAGAATGTTTTGTTTCTGCCTCCTTGTAAGTCCCCATGATATAAGACCATCTTCTCTTCTCTATAAAGCATTAATTGGGCTAGAGACATTATTCTGTCCACATTGATATTCGGATTCCATACTATCATCTCTTTAATCAATGCTCTATTACGTAATCTATACAAGTTAGGCATGCTTGTTTCAATCTCATTGCCTTCTGCGTCATGCTCTATCTTTGTTACTGGTTTCATCAGCCAGTCTCTTATAAGTTTAAACGCATATTTGATAACAGATGTTCCAGCCCTTACGCCTTTACTTGTGTTACCAGTTCCTATAGTTTTGATTAAATCTCTTTCTTTAAGGTATTCAGGAGTATCTGCTAGTAGATAAGTACAATTATGCTGAGAAAAGTAAGAAAATATACCATGAAGGTTATTCTCATACATACATTTAGCATTGTAGAACATACAAGTTTTCCTTACAAGTTCATATAAATCATTTGCAAACGGAGGTCTTCCTGTATATTCTGCTGCTATAGTATCTGTCCATAAATCAAGCACAAACATTGATCCAAATGACATTGTATTAGCTTGGTCATTATCAATTGGGTCAAGCCCAATGATATATCTTTCAGGAAATACATTACCCTTTGGATCTTTCTATGGCATAGCAAATATTTCCAATGCTCCTTGAAGCTTGTTGTCTTTAGTCGGGAAATCTCTAATAGGTATATCTCCAGTTGGATTAAATTCTATCTTGCCATCCCTTTGCACTAATTCTCCTATATAGACATCGTCGTATTCAGACGGATTATTGTCCAATTGATTTAATCTCTCATTAAGGTCTGATACAGGAAACATCGTATTATTTGTCTGTAAGATAGCTTCCTGTGGTGTGATAGGATACTAGGATATACGTTTAGTAATGGTATTTATATCGGTAGAACCATACTTGATTTTATACCTATCTACAAGTAATTCAAATAGAGCTTTAGTTACATTAGAGTTACCATTCTCATCCATACAACCGTCATCCTTGTTTAAGTAAGCGGGATAGAATACAGTTATCTATTGTCTACCCTATCCTTCCTTATCATAAACATTTGGTAAAGGTTGCATATTATAACCATTTGGAGAATAAATTATTTCTTGGAAGTCCTAAAAGTTAGATTGAGAATCGCCAGCGGTTCCATAAAGAAACAGCTACCCGAATACAGAAGTACCCTGCTCCACAGAAGGTCTGATAAGGTTTATCATGCTTAGTAAGTCTTTAAAGATACCTGCCTCCTCAATGATATATAATACACCACGCGATCCATTTAGCTTATCTTGATTGACGCCTGAAATAATACCCATCACTGAGTTTTTAGAACCGTATTTTACATCAGAACCACTTCTTTTGTATCCTGCTTGCCATGATAATTCCTACACACTACTCTATAGTCTTTTGTTATCAAATGGCGCATGTTTAGCACAGAAGTCTATATCATCGATAAATACATTAAGTATTTGGTTAGTTCCTATTAGTTTAGTTCTGTCTGCTGCTGTTACAAGACATTGAACTTCTGACTAGTTCTCTGATGTCTCTCCTAAAATAAATCTTTTGGAAAGTAATGCACCGCCAAGGCTGGTTTTACCTTTACCACGACTAGCTAACTCTGAACCATGTTTACCATTCCATCTTGCCTGTTGTATGTAATGTGTAACAAGGAACTGGCCATCCCAGAATGCAGGAAAGTCAACAGTTCTAAGAGTTATACCATTTTTACCTTTTTTCACCAGATGCATTGGACAGTAATTAAGCATCCAGTACATATCACCTGTAACCCACATTCCAGTACTAGGGTCAATTAACCCATCCCATGCTCTACGTCTTTCCTCAAGTAACCATTTACCATATTCACTATTCGGATTGGCATTAGGTTTAAGTTTGGTAAAACAGCTTTGGTTCTAGAATGTTTTAGCCATAGGTCTAAAGAAATCAGTATTCTCAAGTATTGGAGGTCTGGTTACATCAATGATGGCTTTCCCCTCATCATCTCTAGGCAGTTCTGACACCAAGGGTCTGTCAGGACTTACCAGCCATTTAATGAAGGGTACGTTATTAAGGAAGTCAAAGAACTATTCCTAGATCTCTTTGGGTAAGTCTTCTAGATAAGAATAAGTTCCGTCTTCATTCTTTATCTTTAATTCACCAATAGGGGTCTGACATTTATTAAACTTAATATCACTCATAACTTCCGTTCTTGATATTTCTCAATACTTGCTCAATAAACTTAAGTTCAACATTGTGGACAAGTTCGTCTTTATTTCTATCAGTCCACTGACCCACTTGATGTTCTGACAAGATACACTTATTGTTCTTTGAGTTTTGAATGTCAATATCCCAAAGTTCAATAATGTAATCTCTGTACACCTTAGCAACAGAAGATGCTTCTTTTAAGTCTCTACGGACTACAAATTTTCTGTTACAAAGATTGCCTAGTATCTGTATGATTTCTTCCAGTGTCATCTCCAATCATCTTTTTAACTAGTTCTATCTATACTTGTGTAGCTGAAGAAGGTAACCATAAATGCATCTTTGGTAAGTCTTTACGTTTACTGATTCCTCCTATAGCCTAATTCATTAAATCTTCAAATGTTCCATCATATCTATCATCTCTATAGAAATGAGGACTGCTTATCTCTTTATTCATAGTAGGAGAAGTGGGACTTGAACCCACACGCTCTAAGAGCAAGGGTGTTTAAGACCCTCTTGTCTACCAATTTCAACATTCTCCCATTGTAGGGTAGAGAAGACTCGAACTTCCGGCCTCATGCTCCCAAAGCATACGTGCTAACCAACTGCACCACTACCCTATCAGCAAACTGTGAGATTATTTAATTATTTCTTGCTTCCTTAAACTATATATACTTCTAGCTAACCATTCAATCAGAGGTTCATCATCTGAGTAAGCACAATACATACCTGTAGTCAATACACAATGCATAACTTCATGTAACTTGGTTATCTGTATCTCACTTTCAGGTAAATCTTCTCCTGATTTACTCTTAGTGGCAATACTGATGATTCTGTTAGTATAATCAGTAAGACCATACTAGAACTTATCCTCATCAGGATCTTCGCCTTCAATCTCTATCTTATCACAATAGATAATTCTCCACGGTGAACCAAATAAATCAAATGTTTCCTCTTTCATATTATATCTTATTACTGTGCGTTTCAAGATGCAAAGATAAGGTTTTTATCTGACAATGACAATTATTTGGTGAACGTAATTTCTGGTAACATGACTTGCGGGTAATTCTCATCAATTGGTCTATAATATCTATTATACGTCTTACCTTCACTATTAGCATTATAAACGCTCAATGGTACATCATGCACATAGTTATCAGCAGATGCTTTACCTCTGCTATAACTTACTAAAGGCTCTCCTTTCTTAATCTAATATTTGGTTCCATCTCTGAATGTATACTCGTAGTCATTTGGAGCAAATCCTGTCACAACCATTGTATGGTAGTTTTGTTCAGGATTGTAGTCACTCATATTAGGATGGGATGCTATTACCATAGTTCCTGGAACTATATAACTTTCATCTACTTCATATAAGTTATAATCACGAGGAGCTGTAACTAATGTATTAGCCCTGCCTACAGGGTTGCTTGGATCAAGTATCTAGCTAGCAGTTAAGGTGCAGTTAGATATACCTCTATCAAAGAATTTCTTAAGTCTTAGTGCAATACTATCTTCTAGATCAACAGCATCTTCATAATTATTATATGGGGCATTGAGATTTACAGCTCTCCTGTAAGCTCTCTGTTCAGGCAAATCAGAAAATCCACCATCATCAAACTTGTTTACCTTACCTCCATACGCAGCAAAGTTAAGACCATGATATGTATAATCATCTCCTTGAGGAGCAAATAATTGATACATAGTGTTGGCTGCTTCTTTTTGTTGAGGAGTGGTATTGGGACTAAGAGATGCCATCGTTGTCATTTGACTAAGTGGATCTGATTGAGAGGATTGCATATTAAGAAATGCGTTCCACTTTTCCCAGTTATTTACAGGAGCATCAAGAGATTCATCTAAAGCTACAGCTTCTGCCAATGCGCTCCTATAGTTAGGATCAGTTCTGTCCACATATTCGGGGTTATACGTGGCTAATGCTGGTGTATTAAGTAATGTTTCTTCCTCAGGAGTTAACTCAAATTGTTTTCTTCTTGCTTGAACATCTTGCCATGTGATATCTTGCACCTGCGATAAAAGGTCGTTAGTTTCCTGTGGAAGATATGATTTTCCAAAATATTTATCCGTAGCATACCAACTACTTTTTTCAGGTCTTTCCCAATAACGTCTAAACAGTCTTGCAGCTTCAGCAGGATCTGTTGTTTCGTTAAATCGTTTCCATGCTTTTTTATCTAACCATTCATTACCACCAAACTTGTTATATGTTGCAGCAATATAATCAAGCTAGTCCTTTTCACTCCAAGATTTTGGTTTCCTGGAACCTAACCATTGCATTAAACCATGAGCGCCAGAGGACTTATTATGGGCATTTGGGTTAAACCCTGATTCAACTTGCATATTAGCAAGTACAGCTTCCAATTGAGCACCACGAAGCCCTCTTAGGATAAGTTGTTGTCTGTAATACTCCTTGCGTTTATTTACTTCTTGGTTTTTGTTTCCTCCTTTACCAAACAAATTTCCTCCATAAGCATTCTTATTATAGTTTATATAATTATCATCAAACCATAAACCTCCATTTTTACCTGTGGGATTATAGTTTGGATCAATCATACCGCTGTACAAACTATATGTGCTGAATGTGGGATGATAGGCTGTCTTATATTCATCGGGCCAATGAGTATTTGCATTATCATTGCTATTTCTTACAGCAGGATCATTGTAATAACCTCTATAATCGTAGGAGTTGTCATTGAGTATTCTTGTGTATTCCTCATCTACTGTAAGCTCAGGTAGTCCTTCTTCTTTTCTGTAGGCGTTCCAAATGGGGTTATTTTCTATAGCAACTTTCTCCATCAGAGAATAGTATTGCTGATTAGTCATAGGATTATCAGAGGCATGTTCTGTATTCTGGATAAACCATGGAGTATATCCTGTATCTTCAGTATCATACTCTACAGGTGCGTTGTCTAAGAGATTAATTACTTCAAAGTCTCCTCCTTCTGCATACCTGTTACCAGTAGTCTGCTTTTGATTCTAAAAGTTGGCATACGCTTCCTTAATAGAACGGATATCAGTATACCCGTTCCTAACAGCTGCTGCCATGAGTCTCGCCCTACTTGCCATTGGTAATTCTTCCCACTTCATATTTTGTTCTAGTTATTTGTTTACTTTTATGTTGTTTTAGTCATTAAGTATTAGATTCCCTGTTGTCTCCATATCTCAGTTACAGTAAGTTCTTGACTACCTCTTACTGAATTCTGTTCCGTAAGTTCCTTATTAACAGCTTTTTCTGCGTCAATTAAATCCTTAGCTAACTGAGGAATCTGTTTAATTGCAGATACTATGGTATTGATAGGAAATACCGGTTTGTTGTTATTGTCCATTAAGCTAGGATCTGCATCATTCTCAAGGAACTTTCTTACCTTCTCAACTGCAATTCTTGTACTCTGAAGTAACTGGGATGAAGAGGTGACCATCATCTTGCGGTACAAAGTAATGCATTCTTTCTCTAATGGAGAAAACTTATACAGAGGAATACCATTAGCCTCACAAACTTCCTTAAGTCTCTCCTTCTCATCCACTATATACTGGAAATCGCTCCTTAAATCATAAGTGAAATAGAGTACCATAAGAAAGTCATAGAAGTTCTTCTTTGAACCAGACCTGTCCTAGTTGAAGAGTTTCCTGAAAGGTTTAAGAAGAAGCAGTTCATCATCTGCTTCTATCTCATAATTATTTAATCGTATCAGTTTCATATATTTTATGATATGTTATTAGAAATAGGAAGGCCCAAGCCCTGTAAGGCTCAGGCCATTCCTGACTGCAATAATTATGACTATATTTAATTTAAGAGAATCTCAGGCTTAGTTACCTGAATGATTTCTGGCATATCTTCAATCTCTTCGCCTTCAAACGCGAACTCTATAGCATTCTCAGGGATTCTGATGTACATCTTATCATTGCCTTGTTCATCAGTCATAGTTACCCAAGGAATATGATAATTAACAACAGGATTTGGCACATCCATTTTATCTTTGACAGAGTTTGCAGGAATCTTACGTTCTGCAAATATCTCAAAGTTGACCATCACCTTATCTCCTACATCTATGTTTCTAATCGCTCTACCTAT